>MDSY01052498.1_pt1 | contig 40817 bp, 31 predicted proteins | sample 811131 | NCBI WGS metagenome assembly MDSY01 (sample SAMN05326643, study PRJNA326480) | marine metagenome | isolation source: seawater | place: Atlantic Ocean: South West | collected 2010
GAATACAAATACAGAACCCAAGAATGGATTCATTCCCGTAATGAACATGTGATGCCCCCAAACAATAAAGGATAGGAATCCAATCGCTAAAATAGATCCAATCATTGCCTTGTAACCAAAAATAGGTTTTCGAGAATTCGTAGCTATGATCTCAGAGGATAGGCCTAATGCTGGCAGAAGTACAATATATACCTCTGGATGCCCTAAGAACCAAAACAAATGCTGGTAAAGAATCGGTGAGCCACCATGGTTAGCAAGCATTTCCGAACCTACAATTATATCTGACAAATAAAAACTTGTTCCTGCCATTCGATCCATCATTAGCAACAGGGCAGCAGACAGAAGAACGGGAAAGGATAACACCCCTAAAATCGCCGTCACAAAGAACGCCCAAATCGTAAGCGGCATTCGAGTCATAGTCATTCCTTTTGTTCTAAGGTTTAAAACTGTGACTATATAGTTCAAAGAACCAATTAACGAAGAGGCAATAAATATTGTCATTGAAAACAACCACAAGGTCATACCCAAACCTGAACCGGAAACCGACTGTGGTAAAGCTGATAGCGGTGGATAAATCGTCCAACCGGCCATGGCAGGACCTGAACCATCCCAAACGCCTGGTAATGAGGTTGTGGGATCGCCTAGCTGCAAACCAAATACCGCTCCTTCATGCACAAACAAAGAGGCAAACATCAATAAAGATGAGATAAAGAAGAACCAATAAGAAAGCATATTTAAAAAGCCAGACGCCATATCTCTCGCGCCCAATTGAAGTGGAATCAGAATATTCGAGAATGTTCCTGAAAGGCCTCCTGTAAGCAGGAAAAACACCATAATTGTACCATGCAAGGTTACCAAGCCGAGATACATATCTTCTTTCAGAATTCCGTTTGGTGCCCAAGTATCTCCGAGGAATAGATTCAAAATAGTTGATTCTTCACCTGGCCATGCCAACTGAATTCTAAACAAAATGGAAAGCATCATGGCAACAAGCCCCATGAATACTGCAGTCATTAAAAACTGCTTCCCAATCATTTTATGATCTTGACTGAAAATATATTTTGATACAAAATGCTCCTCATGATGATGATCATCGTGATGGTTGTTAGTGTCGTGTGCTACTGAAGACATAGTAGTTTGTTTTTTAATTATAATTTCTATTTCGATACGGTTTCTTCCTCTTCTACAGGGAAATATTGATCCTTGAAAGTTGCGGTTTTCTTTGAAGTCATCCAAGCTTGATATTCAGCCTCAGGATAAACAACAACGATCATTTTCATTTTGTAATGTGCGCCTCCACAAATTTTGTTGCACATCAAAACAAAATTAAATTTATCATCTTTCTTTGACTCCCTCATTTCTTGAGTCGTCAATATAGGAGTGAACTTAAATCGAGTTGGCATACCCGGCACAACATTCATTTGTGCGCGAAAATGAGGGAAATAAGCTGAGTGAATTACATCTTTTGCTCTAAACGAAAATTCATATTCTCGTCCTTTACACAAATACAAGGTGTCTTTCTGGATTATATCATTTAAAGCAAGTTTATCAAAATCAGGATTATGATTTTGTTTCATTTGGACCAAGCTTCTATACAACCTTTCTTTTTTGGAAAGTTCTTTCTCTAAGTCACCAATAATTGACTGCGTTTCTGCATTTGGCTCATTCAATGCAACTTTCACATGACCAAGTGAACCAGAATGCTTGCCATAAAGGTGCTTCAACATCTCTTCAGCAGTCACCAAGTTGAAATCAGTTAAAGATAGTTCTGTAACCAATTCATCAACATCAGACTTGTAATCTGAAGTAGACATTAATCCTCGATATTCAGAAGCTAAATAATCGAAATTTATCTTTTTTAATTTTAACTCAACATTTTCGATTGACTTACCCATTTCTTGAACGGATGTATCAATTGTACTTTCTGTCATCAATGCTAGCTCGTTACTTCCGTTTGTAAGCTTATAGTCGAATTTCCCCAAGGTATTATCCTCTCCACCATATCGAGCAATCCATGCAAACTGATAGGCAAATAACTCTACCTTCTCCGCTTTTTTAGTTGATTCACTCGTTAAATCAGTCCATGACTTGAGGCCTAAAATAATAATCACGGCCAACACGACTGCAGGAACTATTGTCCAAATCATCTCCAGCTTATTGTTGTGAGAATAATAAGTGGCTTTGACACCTGGCTTTCTCACATACCTGTAAGAAAAATAGAAAAGCAAGAAGTTGGTAATAAAGAACACCGCAATAATGATTATAAAGTTCAGGTTCAACAACCAATCAGTCTCTACACCTTGAATTGATGCTGGCTCTCCTCGTCCTGTCCAACCATATTTCAGCATTAAATAGATGAAGCCAATAAACTGAAACATCATAAAACCCAACATCAACTTAGCATTTAGATTGTTGTCTCTATTCGGTATTTCATGTTCGCCACGGTTCTTGAGTTTGTAGGTTAACTCGTATACTCTTACAAGCTGAGCAATGGCAATAACTCCAGTTATAAGGACAATAAGAATAATAATTTTTTCCATTTTATCTATCGACTTGTTAGGTTAAATTTCATGATGCACACTCTCATCCAAAAAGGGATGATTGACCGGGGTCAAAGGAGCTTTTGTTAAATTTCTCAGAATAACTAATATAAATATGCTTAGGGCTGTTAAAGCCATTCCAATTTCTAGTAGTCCAATGTGTGCCACAGGTCCGAGTGAACCAGCGGTGACCATAATGTACAAGTCCATCCAATGACCACCAATAATCACCAGTCCAATAAAGGTTAAAATCCCCGCATGTCTTTTGGCATCTCTTGACATTAAAATCAACATTGGAAAAGCAAAATTAATAATGAACATCCCAAAGTAAAGTAGTTTGTAATTGTCTATTCTCATTTGGAAGTAAGTTACCTCTTCACCAATATTCGCATACCAAATAAGCATGAATTGAGAGAACCACAAATAAGACCAAAGAAATGATGTCGCAAAAGCCCATTTCCCAAGGTCATGAATGTGATGGTCGTTCACTTTTTCTAAATAACCCAGCTTTTTGAGATACAAGGTGACCATAATTAGAACAACCATAGTTGTACACCACATACCAGCAAAAGTATACCATCCAAAAAGTGTAGAGAACCAGTGAACATCGATAGACATCAACCAATCCCATGAAGATGTCGAACTGAATACTGCAAAGAATACTAAAAACAAAGCTCCCTTCTTATAGTTCATAAAGTGGAGGTCTGTCCCTCCTATTTTGTCTTCTTCCAATGATCGTCTTTTAAATCCTCTCAGGAATATAAGGTAACATGCGAAATAGACGATTGTTCTAATCCAAAAGAATACAGGATTCAAATAAGCTGTTTTCCCTTGAATAATCTCATCATGCGCCACTACTTCAGGGTCCATCCATTGATAAACATGAGCACCATCCATCATCGTTATTATCAGCAGAACAATACCCATTAATCCCATCCCGTAAGGAAGGTACCCAGCGACAGCTTCAATTATTCTCTTAACGGAAGCGTACCAACCTGTCTCTGTTGCATAGGCAAGAGCCAAAAAGAATAACGCGCCTAGGCCCATTGCAAAGAAGAAAAAGGTATCAATCAATCCATTTGTCAAAAGACGTGTCGCAAAATGATGACTGTCCTTACCAGTAAGTACACCTATTAGTGTCAATAGAAGACCTATACCTAACATCAAGTATATGTTTCTTTTGGCTTTTTGTGTTATTTGAAATTCCATTTATCTAAATTTTATTGCTTCTACTCCGCAGGTTTATCGGTGCCTTCTACCTCTGCTACATCATCAAACTTTCCATATCCTTCACGTTGAAATTGTCGAACGTAATGAACAAGCGTCCATATTTCTTTTTTGTTCAGTAGTGAACCATGCGCACCCATGTATCCTTTACCATAAAAAATACTGTAGTATATTTTACCTTCAGACAAAGAATCTAAGTCTTTATATGCAGGTACGACGCCTAAATCTCCATAGGCTCCACTCTGAATCATAGTTCCATTACCATCACCCTTTTCACCATGGCAATGCGCGCACATTGAGGTATAAAGTTTTTCTCCACTCTTCAAGATTGACTCCGCGTTTTCTACAGTCATTGTCAAAGGATTAACAGTATCCAATCTAGCTTTATCATAAGCACTTTCAGCATTTAAATCCCAACCAAATAAACCATGGCTCTCTCTCCATGCAACACTTGCTTTTCTTTTATTAGGGAGCATCATTTTCACTTCACTTGCATTTGTTCCATAATAAGGTACAGTATATTTAGGCGTCTGGCGTGCAGACAACTTGGTTTTCAGTTCCATATTCTCGCGACCTCTGACTTCTCCATAATCCACGTAAGTTTCAATAGCGGGAGACCTATACATATCAGGCATGTATTCAGACCCTGGACTATCTGGATTCGACGAACAGGAAACCAATACCAATAAAAGCATTAGGTAAAAGAGGCCTGGATGTAAATTCAATTTCTTATTCATTTTCAAAGCGTTTCTAATATTACTTAAATGGTCTTTTTGTCAATTTCAATAAAACCTGTATCCTTTATTAACTTGTCAAGCTCTTTTTCCTCGATTGAATTTTCGGAAGTTTTGATTTCCATAACAAACTTATCATCTGTTGTTCTAGGATCAGGATTTTGAGCTGGCATTCCCGGCAAAGTTTTATTCTTTAAAAGATACGTTATGGCCATTCCGTGAGCGGCACACATTACAGTAAATTCAAATGAAATTGGCACAAAGGCTAATATGTTTTCTAGATACGAGAAGCTTGGCTTACCACCAATATTCATAGGCCAATCTACAATCATAAAGAAACGCATACCAATCGTAGCCAATGTAAGTCCAGTCAGGCCATACAAAAATGCCATAATACCCAGACGCGTATTTTTAACACCTATAATTGGATCAATACCGTGAATAGGAAAAGGGGAAAAAGTATCCGAAATCTTAACACCCTTTGAGACTAGCTTTTTCGCACCATCTTTTAGCACTCCATCATCGTCATACATCACATATATTACTTTTTCAGACATGGCTTTATTTCTTAATGGTTTTTATAATAATCAGGTGACTCTTTGTAAGATTGTCCAGAACCTTTCAATATGGATTTAACCTCATTCAATGCCAACACTGGAAAGACTCTTGCAAACAATAAAAAGAAAACAAAGAATAAACCAATTGTACCGACATAAACGCCTATATCAATAGGACTAGGATAATGCATACTCCAAGAAGATGGAAGGTAATCTCTGTGAATAGAGGTTACGATAATTACATAACGTTCAAACCACATTCCTATGTTTACAACAATGGAGATGAAAAAAGTAAATAAAAGACTTCTTCTCAATTTTCGGAACCACATTAACTGAGGAGAAACCACATTACAGGTCATCATTGCCGCATATGACCACCAATAAGGCCCAGTAGCTCTATTAATGAAAGCATAAGCTTCATATTCGACGCCGGAATACCAAGAAATAAAAAGTTCTGTTATGTATGCAGTTCCGACAATAGACCCGGTAACCATAATTACAATATTCATGTATTCAACGTGCTTGGTATGAATGTATGCTTCCAAATTCATTGCCTTTCTCATAATTAGCATTAAGGTCTGAACCATTGCAAAACCAGAGAATACAGCACCTGCAACGAAATAAGGCGGGAAAATTGTGGTGTGCCAACCTGGAACAATAGAGGTTGCGAAATCAAACGATACAATCGAGTGAACAGAGAATACAAGTGGCGTTGCTAAGCCCGCAAGCACCAATGAAACGAGCTCAAAACGATTCCAATGCTTAGCCCTACCAGACCATCCAAAAGCAAGTATTGAATACATTTTCTTTGAGACAGGTTTTCGTGCTCGATCTCGAATCGTTGCAAAATCAGGAATCAATCCAATATACCAAAATACTAGGGATACAGATAAATAGGTCGAAATCGCAAATACATCCCAAAGAAGAGGCGAATTAAAGTTTACCCACAAAGAACCAAACTGGTTTGGCAAAGGAAAAACCCAATATCCGACCCATAAACGCCCCATGTGGATTAGTGGGAATAACCCTGCCATAAATACAGCAAAAATCGTCATTGCTTCTGCAGATCTATTAATGGCCATTCTCCATTTCTGTCGAAAAAGAAGTAGAACCGCCGATATTAGCGTTCCAGCGTGACCGATACCAACCCACCATACAAAGTTGGTGATGTCCCAAGCCCATCCAATGGTCTTGTTAAGCCCCCAGACACCGACTCCGGTCCCTAGTAGGTACAATATACATCCTATACCATAGAGGCCGATAACTAATGCAATACCAAAAAGTATGTACCACATTTTTGGCGCTTTATCTTCTATTGGCCTACAAACATCTTCCGTGATGTCATGGTATGACTTGTGACCAAGTATGAGGGGTTCTCTTATTGCAGCTTCCTTTTGCATACGCTAAATCTTAGTGTTGTTTGTGATTTGATTCGTGATGATCTTCCTTCTCTTCCTGCAGCTTCGCTAACAAGTCGTTTTCTTCATTACGAACCTTTACTTTATACCATACGTTGGGTTTTACACCTACTTCCTCTAACGCTTGATAAGACCTCTTATCTTCAGAGCTCTTTCTAATATTCGAATTTATGTCATTCCAGTCACCAAATGTAATTGCACCTGCTGGGCAAGAATCACCACAAACAGAGTTTACATCTCCATCCACGACAGGTCTTCCTTCTTTTTTAGCAGTAAGCTTGGCAGCTTGTATGTTTTGAACACACATGGAACATTTCTCCATCACACCTCTCGTTCTGACAGTAACGTCAGGATTCAATACCATTCTTCCTAGATCGTCTTGGGCCGGATTAATTTCCGTAAACTTTTTATAAGAAGGATAATTAAACCAATTGAATCTTCTTACTTTATATGGGCAATTGTTCGCACAATATCTTGTTCCGATACATCGGTTATAGGTCATTTGGTTTAGCCCTTCATTACTGTGTGTGGTTGCAGCTACAGGACAAACTGTTTCACATGGCGCATGGTTACAATGCTGACACATCATAGGCATATGAACTACTTTCGGATTAGCAGCAGCTATTTCAGCTTTACTATACGAAAAGGTGTCTTTATCCTTACGCGTTCCAACGGTAGCCTCTTCATCACTGGCATAGTATCTATCTAGTCTCAACCAGTGCATTTCTCTACCACGCCTAACTTCATCTTTACCAACAACAGGCACATTGTTCTCTGCCTGACATGCAATAAGACACGCTCCACAACCAAAACAAGCGTTAAGGTCGATTGACATTGCCCAACGATGTCCAATGTTTTCTACAGGATGTTCATCCCATAAATCAAATTCACCTACAGGCTTTTCAACATGATGTCCATTTTCATCGATGGTCTGTAGAGTGTGCGTTGGATTGTAAGACTCTTTATCTTGCGAGTCATAAATGGATTTTGTCGTCTCACGAACGATAGAGTGTCGCGCCATCACTGTATGATGGATTTGCGTCGCCGCAATAATATATTCACCCTCTATTTTCGTAATCTTTCCCGAATTTGAATAGGTAAATTCATTGGAGACCGCCGAAAGCATCCTAAACGCATTCTCGCCAATAGGCTTCGGGTGTCCTTTTTCATTTAAATGGTAACCACCATACTCTTTTGTTTGGTATGCCGCTTTTCCTATTTTCTCGCCATTACCACCTCGGCCGTAACCTAAAGCAACTCCAACTGTACCTAGAGCTTGTCCAGGTGAAGGATAAATCGGCAAAGTGAATTTTACACCATTCGAAGAAATAGTTGCCATTGACAATCCATTTTCTTGGTCAAAAGTGGTTGCATAACCTGCTTCTGTCATTTCAACAGGATTCATAGTTATGTAATTGTCCCAAGTTACTTTCGAAATTGGATCAGGCATTTCCTGTAACCACGGATTGTTTGCTTGATTCCCATTACCTATAGCTGTTTTCTGATACGTTACAAGTTCAAGTCCTTTGTCATATTTAGGTGTCTTCGAAATCGCTACATTACTAAAGGCAAGGCGCTCTTCGATTGTTGAAGAAGGAATATCAATACAGCTATTGTGCACAGCTAAATCAAAATCTCCTCCACTCAGTTCTGAGAAGGTCTCCTTGATTTTTTCATAAGCGACTGTGGAACTTTTTCCTTCTCTCAATGCCTGTCCGGACCATACCATGAAAGACTCGATAGGAGACGCTGTGTTATGAAGAGGTGTAATCATTGGTTGCGCTAGAGCATAATGATTTGTCTTTGCATTAAAATCAGACCAAGTCTCTAAAGAATGATGTGCAGGACACATAAATGTGCATAATGACGAAGTTTCATCTCCGTGTGAATTCATGGAAACACTTGTCTTTACTTTTTTCAGCTCCTTTGCGAAATCAGCACCATTCGGAAGAGAATAAACCGGATTTGAATTGTAAAAAAGAACGACATCTGGTTTATTTCCTTTGGCCATTGAATCGACAAAGTCAAGCATCTTAGCTTCTTCAGATTGGAACAGGTTAAGCTCGTTGTAAAGATCAATTGTTGTGCCATTGGCACCTAGAAGGTTGTTTATTTCATTGACCAACTGCTGTATACCCGTATTGTTTGTTCCACAAACTACCAACGATTCTTTTCCGCTTTCTTTTAGAGATTTAACTGCAGCATCTGCAGTAGACTTTAATGATTTAGAGATACTTGCCGTTTTCTTATTCAATTTTGCAAGAATATACCGTAAAACAGATTCTTCCTCAGATGGCTTTGTCATAGCTCTGTAATCCGCATTAGAACCTGTAACACTCATTATTGCTTCAAACTGAAAATGTTTTGACATCCATTTACCATCTGGATTCCTCTTTTCACCATACTGGCATGAAAAAACCGTTGGCATTAGCCAGGTACTTAAAAAATCTGCTCCGAAAGAGACGATTGTTTTTGCTTTCGAAAAATCGTAAGATGGAATGATTGACTTACCAAAATTCAACTCATTTGCTCGCCGAATAGCAGAGTAAGAAATTGGATCATATTGAATATGTTCAAATGTTCCTGAAATAGAACTTTTCAAAGCTTCTATTGAAGAAGATAAAGATGGACTAATAACTGTATTAGAGATCAAGGCGACACTTTTTGCAGCAGCTAAGGCTTTTGTAATATCATTGTCCACAGAAGACCATTTGGCTGGCTTTCCTTTTTGCATTGGACCTTGCAGTCTCTCGCTGTCATACAAGCCAAGAACAGAAGCAATAATTTGCGCATTTACAACACCCTTTGAAAGTCCAAAATCTTTATTCCCTTTGACGAAAATTGGACGACCCTCTCTCGTCTTAACCAAAACGCTTGCATAAGAACTACCGTCATAGTAAGTCGATGCATACCACGTCGCCATTCCAGGAACAATGTTTTCCGGTTTCATCACGTAAGGAACTGCCTTTATGACAGGAGCTTCACAAGCTGCAACCGTAGCAGCAACAACGGAGAAACCAAGAAACTTTAGAAAGTCTCTTCGGCCTGTGGAGGACTCATTTAGCTCATCATCGGCTAACATGCTCTCCAAATTGTTTTGTTCAGGAAACTCAACGGATTTAGATTTTTGAAAAGACTCTGTCTCCTGAAGCTCTTCAATACCCTTCCAATATTTTCTTTCGTTTGTCATAATCTTTCTCTTTCAGTAGACAATTTTATCTTAGTAGTGGCATTTAGAACACTCCCAACCACCTAATTCTTTAACCGATACTCTACCGTCTTCGTTGTATTGATTCAATAGGTCGTAGTCATTTTCTTTTAATCTATTATGGATCTCAGCGTAATATCCACTCTTACCATCCGTGATATTAATGCTTGACTGTTCATGACACTGAATACACCATCCCATGGTCATCGTTGCCCGATCGAACTCTATTTTACTATCAATATTTTCTTGGATTTTATTCAATTCCTGATGGGGTTGAACTTTTGCAGTCTCTTTTAACTTAGCCATATCACCATGACATTGTTTACAATCCAAACCACCAACTACGACGTGCTGTGAGTGATTGAAATAAACATGGTCAGGTAAGTTGTGAACCTTGTTCCAAACGATTGGTTTTGTTTCATTCGTATATTCACCTGATGGACCTCTTGTCGGATCCCAACCTGCCGCGGCATATACTTTGTTGATCTCACCTTGGTACTCTTTACCTTCGCCATCGATTTTCTTGTGACAGTTCATACAAACATTCACAGTAGGTAGCCCTGCAGATTTTGATTTGGTTACCGAGTTATGACAATACTTACAATCGATGCCATTAACTCCAGCATGTACGTCGTGAGGAAACGCAATTGGTTGAGACGGCTGATATGACTCCATTAGATTCACGCTGTACAACGTTTGAAAGAAACCAACAACCAAGGATAGAACAATCACCAATGTCGTCAATCCTACATACAGTCTGTACTTCCAAGCCCAGGTTTTGAACTCTTCAACATAAGTAAGACCTTCAGAATTCTCATCACTTTCTTTGGTTGCTATTTTTAATTGGCGTCGAACACCTCCAACGGCCATAATGATGATACTAAACATCACTCCCATAACAATCCAAATCCAAGGAAGACCTTCGTCTTCTTCCATTGCTACTCCCGTAGATGCTGCTTGAGCAGCGCCTCCAGCAGCTTTCGCGTTCGGGTCTTGCACGTCAACCCAATCAAAAATGGACGTTATTTGCTCGTCCGAAAGATCAGCAAAGACGGACATTACACTTCCTTTATACTCTTGGAAGATTTCATTGGCTCGACTTGATTTACCGCTAGCTCTTAAAGCAGCATTGTTACGCACCCATTCGTATATCAATTCTCCTTCACCTGCATCATCCCATCTTTTACGGGCTTCATACAATTTCGGACCTGTTCCGTTTTTGAAAACTGCGTGACAAGTTGCACATTTAGCCTTAAATAGGCCTTCTCCTTGAGAAAAATAAGATGGGACTAGGGATAGAAAGGAGATAAGGATAAGTGCCTTGAGGCTGGTCCTTAACTCTGTAACTTTCTGAATGTTAGTTATTTTCATGAAAAGTAAACTATTAAAGGTTAATAACAAAAAGGCATTAACACATTTTAACGTAGCAAAATTATGAAGATTACTTGTTTACATGACACTTTTATGACAAAAAACCCCCGAGAAATATTAATTTAAAATGATTCTAAATAAGAAAATTGACGATTGTAACTATTTTCAGTAAATTCGTATAAACTCTACAATCGAACGGTGTTCATTATGCAAAAAACGATGTTACTTTTAATGTTTTCATTTTTAATCTCAGGGATGAGCTTTGCACAACCTGACAAATCCGGCCGTGTCGACGTTTATGCTGATTCGAGAATTCAAAATCTAGTTACCCTAGAGAAGAGCATAGATGAAATGTCAGGATACCGTCTTCAGATTTGCTTTGACTCCAATAAAAAAGTAATTGATGAAGCTAGGAATCGCTTTTTAAAGCTTTACCCACTCGTTGCGACTTATGTTGAATTTGAAGCACCGCATTTCAACCTAAAAGTAGGTGACTTTCGAACACGCCTCGAAGCGGAAAAAATAAAAAGAAAGATTTTCGGCGAATTCGTAATATGCATTATTCACCAGGATCTAATTCAGCTTCCACGACTAAATTAGAAGTGCTTCCATCCTTGTGCAGAGATGCGAACGGCACTATTGTTTTTGTCAATGAGTAAATTGTCTTGCGACTTGTCTGTAATAAAACCTATTACCGAAAAACTAGGGTGGTTTTTAACTTTGTCAAAGTCCTTTTGGCTCACTGTAAATAAAAGCTCATAATCCTCTCCTCCATTCATCGCACACATGTAAGGATCAAGGTTTAGTTCTTCAGCAGTGACAATTAATTTCTCTGTCATAGGTAATTTGTCGGAATATAAAGAAACCGAACAATCACTCGACTTTGCTATATGCAGTACTTCAGAAGCTAATCCATCCGAAATATCAATCATTGCACTCGGAACCAAATCCAGCTCTTCGAACATGTCAATTACATCTTGCCTAGCAATCGGTTGAATCTGTTTTTTAATCAGATCATCATAACCTTCTAATTTAGGTTGGATATCAGGATTTTCTAGAAAAACTCCTTTTTCGCGTTCCAAAATCTGTAAGCCGAGATAAGAGGATCCTAAATCTCCAGTAACAACAACAAGGTCATTTTCTTTGGCTCCCTTTCGATACGTTATTTTTTTCTTGGCAACACGACCAATAACGGAAATGGATAAAATTAATCCCGATAAGGAAGAAACTGTATCGCCTCCAACAAGATCAACATTGTAAAAGGAACATGCTGAATGAATTCCCTTGTAGAGCTCCTCAAGGGCCTCAACCGGAAATTTGCTTGATACACCCAAAGAAACCGTTACTTGTTCAGGTTTCCCATTCATGGCAAAAATATCGGATACATTGACCGAAACGGCTTTAAATCCTAATGACTTAAGCGGAACATAAGAAAGATTAAAATGCACACCCTCCACAAGCATATCAGAAGATACAAGCATGGATTCTTTAGCAGAAAGTTCGATTTCAGCAGCATCGTCTCCAACTCCAAGAATACTTGAAGGATTTTTAAGTGTTGCCTCTTTGGTTAGCGTTTCAATCAATCCAAACTCTCCGAGTGCATCAATTTCACGGTGCTTTTTTTCGTTATCGCTCATAATACATTGTAAAATAAAAAGAGTGAATGCTTCCACATTCACTCTTGTTAGAAGTTGACCCACTAGGGCTCGAACCTAGACTCTTCTGTACCAAAAACAGACGTGTTGCCAATTACACTATGGGTCAATGGGTGAAATTTAAAATCAATTTCGGTGCAAATTTAACAACTAAATTTAATTTAATCAGCGCTATTAACAAAAATTATATCCCTGCTGCCCTCTTTTGCGAACAGAATACACGAAAGTACAAACGAATATTCTTAAATTCGCGCTACTATTAAAGGAATTAAAACAGACATGAATTATACTTTCATCAATAAAACTGCAGGTTGGGTTGTCTTTGCCATTGCATCAATTGTATACCTTCTGACGATCGAAGACACAGCTAGCTTATGGGATTGCGGAGAATACATCACGGCCGCATACAAGCTAGAAGTTGGACACCCTCCGGGAGCACCATTATACATGCTCTTGGGTAGACTTTTTTCCTTCTTTGCAGCACCGGAAAATGTTGCCTACTTCATTAACGCACTGTCGGCTTTCTCCAGCTCATTTACCATTCTATTTATGTTTTGGTCCTTGACCATCTTGCTCAAAAAATTAATCTTACATACAAAAGAGCAGCTCGAAGATGTTGATAAAATCGCCATTTTTATTTCAGCTACAATTGCTTCCCTCGCCTATACTTTCTCAGAATCATTTTGGTTTTCTGCCGTTGAAGGTGAGGTATATGCTATGGCCTCATTGTTCACCGCCGTCATCTTTTGGGCCATTCTAAAGTGGGATGAAGAAATGGCGTGGTATGAAAAGAGTGGGTATTCAAATGGCCGTTCCCCAAATAAATGGTTGTTGCTCATCATGTTTTTACTCGGCCTTGCGATTGGTGTTCACCTTCTCGGTATCCTCGTTATTCCAGCAATTGGTTACGTCATATACTTCAGGGTAAAAAAGACTACGCCAAAAGGGTTTGTCCTTGCTGGACTGCTCTCCATTGTTGTTCTGGGCTTTATACAAGAAGGTATTATTCCAGGCACTGTTTCTCTTGCCTCTAAATTTGAAGTCTCATTTGTCAACTCGTTAGGCTTGCCTTTTTATTCTGGTTCGATTTTGTTTTTTGCACTATTAATAGGAGCTTGTGTTTGGGCGGTTCGAAATGCGAATAAGAAAAAAAATACACTTTTAGCCAATTCATTGATGGGGCTTATCTTTTTATTGATTGGTTATGGTTCGTTTGCAGTAATTGTAATTCGATCAAATGCCAATACACCGCTTGATGAAAATGATCCTGAAAATCTAGTAACGCTTCACTCTTATTTAAAAAGAGAGCAGTACGGAAGCGCTCCTTTGCTAAAGGGTCAGTATTGGAATTCTGAAATGGCGCCACAAAATGAGTGGAACGACCTTTCAGCATACTACCTGAGAAGATGGGTGGTTACAGATGGGACGTCAGACATCAAGGCATTTGTAAATGAAAAAGATGCCCAAGATTATGCAGTTAAGGAAAACTCTAATGATCTTTCTGTCGTTGAAAAGTACTTTGAAAGTAATGCCTCCATCAGAAAAGGGGCGACGCCTAGTTACAGCCAAACGACATTTTTTCCAAGAATGTATTCGAGCACCCCCCGCCATGTTTCAGGCTATAAATATTGGTCCGGATACAACCCATATAGCGAAGGAAGTGGTGAAATTGGAACAGACGATAAAAGAATCCCAACTTTTGGAGAAAACCTAAGCTACTTCTTTAATTATCAAATTAATTGGATGTACTTCAGGTATTTCATGTGGAACTTTGCAGGGAGACAAAATGACATTCAAGGACATGGTGACAACATGAGAGGGAATTGGATCTCAGGAATTGGATTCATTGACGATGCTCGGTTAGGGAGTCAAGCCGATGCACCATCCTATACAAAGAACAATAAATCCAATAATAAATTTTATTTCATCCCGCTACTTTTTGCACTCATAGGTCTTGTATTTCATTATCGAAAATCTCCCAAAGATGCTTTCGTATTGACCCTTGCTTTCATTTTTACAGGGTTTGCGATCTTAATTTATTTGAACCAAAACCCCTTCGAGCCGAGAGAAAGAGATTATGCCTACGCCGGATCATTCTATTTCTTTGCGATGTGGATTGCTTTTGGAGTATACGCCATTATAGATTTTCTTAAAAACAAAGTGAAACTTCAAAATGCCAATATTCGATTGACTGCTGGTGCTTTGATTGGATTCATTGTTCCATTCATCATGGGATCCCAAGGTTGGGATGATCACAACCGTCATGGAAAAACAACAGCACGAGACCTAGCCAAAAACTACCTAGCATCCTGTGAAAAAAACGGAATCATCTTCACCAATGGAGACAATGATACATTCCCCCTCTGGTATGCGCAAGAGGTTGAAGGATTCAGAACAGATGTGCGTGTATGTAATCTTTCACTGATGGGCACAGATTGGTACACCAATCAAATGAAAATGAAAGCTTATGAGTCGGCACCGCTTCCAATCAAGTTTACTGAGGACCAAATCCTCATGTACGGTGGAACAACAGACCAACTGTATTTCACAGATTTATACAATATTGTTGGTAGCTCTGATATTAAAATGGCAACCATAAAAGAAATTCTAAAGCTCAGGTTGGAAAATGGCAACAACGAGAATGTCGCTAGAATTAAATTCCCAGCCTTTAAGAATGCAGTGCAAAACATATTGTATCAACTTTCGGTAATGCAACCATCTACAAAAGCTCAGGCACAAAAGCTAACGGCTTACTTAAACACAAACAGCAACCAAAGTTTTAGTGATTCAATTGCGACTCAATATATGGTTTTGAAGCAGCTATATCCTCAGCTTGAAAGTAAGCTGCGGACCTATGGTCAAGGAGATGAATCAAAATACAACGAAACCATTAGTGCGCTAAACCTATTGTCAAAACCTTTCGAGAATTTCGAATCGGGATGGGACTCTATAGACCTGTCTAAGGCAATGAATTTTGTTCGTGAAAATAAAGGAGTCCTGAAAATGAGAAGAGGTTCAAGGGCAAATATTTTTCCTGCGCAGAACTTCACACTGACCGTAAATAAGGAAAATGCTGTTAAAGCCGGGATTATTGAACAACAAGATATTGAGCGATGCCCAAGTAGCATTACCATAAGCTATAACGGCATTGACCGGATATCAAGGGAGGAGATCATGATGCTCGATATTTTAAGCAATTTCAATTGGGAACGCGGCTTGTATTTCTCGAGCAATAGAGGGTCTAAATTTGCCACGAGACTTCTACAAAAGGGATATGTTAAGCAGATCGGTGTTGCGTATGAACTGAATCCATGCCCACCGGAAAAACCGCTGTTGACGAATGAAAAACAAAACTTCTTCAATGTAGATAAAATGTATACAAAATTGATGAAAGAGTATGAATTCGGTGACATGGCAAATCCGAATGTACTAACTGACTACTACGCAAGAAGACATACATCACATTACAGAACTGACTTCTTGTTATTGGCAGAACAGCTGTATTATGAGGGAGACAATAAAAGAGCGATCAAATCTTTAGATAGATCGTTAAAGCTAATGCCTGTTGAAACCGTAATTGATTTTGGTGAAATCACAGGTAATGATCCGATTACCTCACTTGATTACAATAGAATTAGAAACAATAGCTACAGTCCCAGAATGAGCGGATGCTTATTCGAATATGTTCAGTTATATGCGCTACTCGGTGAAACAAAAAAAGCTTCGGACCTAGGCAAGAAACTACTTAAAATATACAGTAGTGTGTTCTCCTTTTTTGAAAATAGCAATGCCATAATTGCAATTGAACCAGGAACCATGAATAGCAACCGTGATGATCTATTCGCGGCTGCAGACGCATGTTTTAAGATACAAAAAGCAGTTCAAGGAATGGATTTTGAAAAAGAAGTTTCGGCATCATTAAATAACCTTTACGGAAAAATTCTTCCAGAAATAGAGAATGAATTGTCAACATTGGGCTTATCTGAAAACATGGAAGCGTTAAATCAACTGTTTAAAGAGCATATGGCGAATATGGCTGCAGAATATAATTATACACTAAAATAGATTTTACAATGTTTTTTAGAGTCCCTTTTCTTGTACAAGTTCTTTTTAAAAGAAGAATATGGAGGGGTAAGGATTCTAATGCCGTGTATCTGACCTTTGATGATGGCCCTGATCAAGAAACAACTCCATGGGTTTTAGATCTATTGAGAAGAGAAAACATTAAAGCTACTTTTTTTTGCATCGGTCAAAATATCGAGAAACATCCATCTATTTTTAAAGCTATTCTTGAAAATGGACACTCCATCGGCAACCATACTTACAACCACGAAAGAGGAACAAAAACGAAAAAGACAACATATATTGATTCTATTCGCAAAACTGAATCCCTTCATTCTTCAACCTTATTTCGACCTCCTTACGGAAGAATTAATATTTTTCAAGTCGGCAACCTTCTTTCTATGGGGAAGAAAACAATTATGTGGACATGGAATGCACAAGACTATAAAAAATCACTTGAGCACTCAGTAATAATTGATAAGGCAAGAGCAATTAAAGGACGAGATATTCTACTCTTTCACAATAGCAAAAAGAGCGAACAGAACATGAAAAAAAGCCTTCCAGAAATAATTAAAATTGTAAAACAAAAGCAGCTTTTCTTCAAGGTGCTTGATTGAATTGATTAAAAATGATGACACGGTCTAAAATATTGATTTACTTGTTGGCATTCTATGTTCTTCTCCAATTTGTTTGGTGGGGTTATCAAATCATTGATCTTGGTGCACTTGCTGACCAATCACAAGAAGACACCTCTAGACGGATCATTATGATTATTGGAGAAGGAGGTGTTTTTATTTTGATTCTCATGGCTGGATTCTGGAAAATTCAACAATCAATTGCAAAGGAAATTCAGCTTTCTCAGAGACAAAATAATTTCATGCTTTCAGTTACGCACGAGTTAAAGACCCCTTTAACCTCTATACAACTCGCTTTACAAACGCTTAAAAAACCAAATATAAAAGCTGAAGACCGTGAGGGTTTGATTGCAAAAGCCCTTGGAGCCAACCAACGACTTTCTTCACTAATTGATAATATAATCAATGCCTCCAGACTAGAGAGCAACGATTTCACACCAAGGCTAGAAATATTCCCATTAAAAACCTTCTTAACAGGTAAGGCTGAGGAGCTCAAATCGTTACATGGTCAAGCAAATATAGTACTGAATTGTGAGGTAGATATTATACCTGCAGATGCCTATATGCTTGAAACGATATTCAATAATTTACTCGAAAATGCCATTAAGTATTCAGGTGAAAATCCAGAAATGGAAATCTGTGTGAGGCCTAACGGAAGGTTTGTGGAAATTACCATTGCCGATCGCGGCCCAGGAATTTCAGCACAAGAAAAGCTGCAAATTTTCAAGAAATTCTACAGAGTCGGGAATGAAATTTCAAGAAGTCAAAAAGGAAGTGGTTTAGGCTTGTTTATAACGAGTGAATTTGTCCAACTTCACAAAGGACGAATCAAATGCGAGAACAATAATCCCGAAGGGACAAAATTTATTATTGAATTGCCAAATGGAGAATAAAATTGGTTTAATCATTTTAGATGGATGGGGTATAGGAAAGAAAGATAAAACTGATGCTATTGACTCAGCTAAAACACCTTTTTTTGATCAACTAATAGCAGACTATCCAAATGCTCGGCTAACTACTTTTGGCGAAGCTGTTGGATTGCCAAAAGGGCAAATGGGAAACTCTGAGGTTGGACATTTAAATATTGGGGCCGGAAGGGTCGTATATCAGGAATTAACAAGGATCAACAAAAGCATTGAGGACAAAACATTTTTCAGCAACAAAGTTTTGTGCAATGCGCTAGAGCTGGCGAAAAAAGAAAACAAAAAAGTGCACTTTATTGGTTTGGTATCTGATGGAGGAGTTCATAGCTCTCAAGAACATCTGCATGCACTTTGTGAGCTGTCAAAGGATCTAAAAGTATCAAATGTCTTTATTCATGCCTTTACTGACGGACGCGATTGTGACCCTAAAAGTGGCCTCGCATTCATAAAGAAACTAGAAAGCTTTATCCTAGGTGGGCCAGTTAAAATCGCGTCAGTAGTAGGACGTTATTTTGCCATGGACCGCGACAATAGATGGGAGCGAATCAAAAAAGCACATGCCCTCATAACCAATGGCAGTGGAGAAAAATTCAATAGTGCCTCGCTAGCAATCCAAAGCGCATACAATAAGGCAATAACGGATGAATTTATTGAGCCTGCAATCATCAACCAGGATGGCCTTATTGACGAAGGTGACGTAGTAATATGTTTCAACTTTCGATCAGACCGGCCTAGAGAAATCACAAGCGCCTTGACCCAAAAAGATTTTCCTGAATTCGAAATGAAAAAGATGAACCTTCATTACTGCTGTATGACGCGCTATGATGAATCATTTAAGGGCCTTCAGGTAGTATTTGAAAAGGATAATTTATTGAATACCCTTGGCGATGTGATTGCGAAAGAGGGAAAAACACAGGTCCGAATAGCTGAAACAGAGAAGTATCCACATGTTACTTTTTTCTTTAATGGAGGCCGCGAGGCTCCCTTTAAAAACGAGCATAGGATCTTGGTCAATTCCCCAAAAGTCGCAACCTATGATTTAATGCCTGAAATGAGTGCCCTTGAGGTAGAGAATAAAATCATATCATACATGAAGGCCTCCAAACCAGACTTTATTTGTTTAAACTTTGCCAACCCAGATATGGTAGGCCATACAGGAGTCTTTTCTGCTATTGAAAAAGCGGTAGAAACTGTGGACACTTGTCTGAAAAAAATCGTGAACGAAGGTACGAAACTCGGTTATGAATTCATTGTGATAGCCGACCATGGAAATGCAGACCTTGCAATCAACCCTGACGAGACCCCTAATACTGCTCATACGACAAACCCCGTTCCCATTGTCTTTATCTCGGACCAAAGACTACAGGTGAAAAATGGAAAGCTCGCAGATATTGCTCCTACAATATTGAAGAGGTTGGGCATTGAAGCTCCAAATGAAATGGATGGTGAAAGTCTAATTTATTGAGTCTAGCCGGTAAAATCACCTTTTTGATGATGCATTTTTCATAAAAATTTTTAACTTAGAAACATGTATAACCCAACAAGAGCGGACATTCCAAAAGAAGGGTTCTCAGGCTTCAAAGAGAACTGGAGAAATGACGTTATTGCCTCACTCAGTGTAGCACTTGTCGCCTTACCTTTGTCCATGGCCATAGCCATCGCCTCTGGTGTTCAGCCCTTGTCCGGCTTACTCTCTTGTGTTATCGCTGGCTTTGTAACAACCTTTTTCAGAAGTGGAAGGTTAACAATTAACGGACCAGCAGCAGGAATGATTACAGTTATTTTTGGTGCTATTGTCTCATTGGATGATGGCAGTGGTCATGCCTTTAATTATGTTTTGGCTGCTATAGTGGTCTCCGGTCTTTTGCAAGTTGTTCTTGGGTTATTGAAACTTGGCCGCATTGCAGAAATATTTCCGTCATCGGTCATTCACGGTATATTGGCAGCGATAGGCGTAATTATTTTTGCCAAACAAATGCATGTCGCAATTGGCACAAGCTCAACGGCAGGGAATGCCGTTGGTATTTTAAAAGATCTAGTAGACCAATTGCCAAATGCCAACCCCTACATCGCTTTAATTTCAATTATTGGGATTTTTCTACTGTTCTTCCATGCAAAAATCAGCTACAAGGTTTTTCATATTATACCCGCACCTGTTTGGGTTGTAGCTATTTCCGTTTCCATTGTTTTTCTTTACAACTATCTAGATTTTAATCAGGTAGAGGTAATGGGTATTGCATTTGAAAAGCCAACAAATTATTTAATATCAATACCTTCAGACCTAACAGAGGTGTTTTTATTTCCTGATTTCTCAAGAATTAATAGCGGAGTATTTTGGATGGTGGTATTATCTATGACCATTATTTCATCAATCATTAGCTTAGCTGCTGCAAAAGCTATAGATAAGCTGGACCCTTACAAGCGGAAAACAAATCTGAATAAGGACCTTATGGGCCTCGGCGCAAGTACAATGGTTTCGGGAATGCTTGGGGGGCTGCCTATCCTAAATGTAATTGTTCGAAGCACAGTGAATGTTCAAAACAACGCAAAAACCAAGTGGTCCAACTTTTTTCATGGTTTCCTTGTGCTGTTTTTCATTGTATTACTTCAGCCAATAATGAATATGATTCCTTTAGCGGCATTAGCTGCAGTCCTCGTATTTGCTGGTATTAAACTTGCATCGCCAAGGGTTTTTAAAGATGTATATAAAGAAGGTGTTGAGCAGCTTGTTTTTATGGTCTCAACACTCCTATTTACGCTATATAATAATCTTTTATTTGGTTTAATTGCGGGAATCATTATTACACTAATCACCCATATTCTGATTGCGCGAATATCAGTACCTCAATTTTTCATTTACGTCTTTTCCCCAGGAAATATAGAATTCAAAAAAACAAATGAAAATTTAGAGCTGCGTATTCGTGGTGTTGCAAATTTCATGACACTTCTAAAAATATTGAAAAAACTAGAGGAAGTTCCAGCAAAATCAATCCTTAAAATTAATTTTTCAGGCGCCAAAATAATTGACCTGACCGTACAAGAAGCAATCGATGATTTCAAACGAAACCATGAACTTACAGGAGGGACGGTGGAAATTGTGGGTCTTCATAAACATGTTTCCTCAACCTCACATAAATTTGCCTTAAAAAGCAGCATCGCACCCATTGCCCAAAAAGTATCACCACGTCAAAATAAGTTTAAATGGCTTGCTGCTGAAAATAAATGGCAATACTCATTAGGTCAGGATAACAGCTTCAAAAGCCTTGAAAGTTTTCATTTTTTCGACTCGAGACCTATTGAGTACAAGGAAAATATAATCAAAGGAGTCTACCTTGATGGCGCTGCAGAATGGGAGGTTACAGATGTAACGTTCTCAGAGGGAGCTATGCTTGCACGAGAAGTTTACCACTGTACCGTTCAGATTTCAGATCTACCCTCTAAGTCTCCTACCTTTGTGCTGCGAAGAGAGGAGTTTGTAGACCGTTTCATTGACCGTGTTCGGGTCTTTGGTTCTATGGGCGATATTGATTTCAAAGAAAACCCAGAATTCTCTAAATTCTATTTCCTCAAAGGAGCTAATGACTCTGAAATACGTGCTTATTTTAAACCCGAGATATTGGAGTTTTTAGTTGAAAACCCTGTCTACCATATAGAATCTAATGGCGAGAAGCTTCTAATTGTGGGACCTGTCGGTGTTACGAGTATTCCAGAGATTGAAAGACAAATTCAAACGATGGCAAAACTCATCGATATTATTAACGACTTCCATGGCAACGGGTAATCCTATGGAGATTTGAAATGTCCCACAGTTATTATAAAGCAGTTTATCTTTGCTGTGACACTTGTACTTTGTATACTTTCATGTGTGCCAATGAAAAGTATATTTCTTGGACACCCGGACAAGAAGGATACTAGCCGATTTGACTCAAAAATAAGTTACCCACAAAAAATAAAATTTCAATTCGATACACTGCCATTGAATCGATCCATTAAGGTAAACGATTGGACGAGTGATCTTCCTGAATTTAAACCTCTCGAAGAGCTATGTAAAAGCCACGAAGTACGCGAGCTACTCATTATTAAAAATGACACGGTCCTCTTTGATTATACAAAGATTGATTTGAAACAGGGCACGCTGCATAGCTCCTATTCTATGTCGAAAGCCGTTGTTTCCTGTCTTATAGGAATGGCTATAGACGACGGGTTTCTAGAAAGTGAGGACCAATATGCTAGCGCGTACTTACCTGAATTGATTCAAAATAAAAATTCAGCTGACCTTAAAATAAAACACCTCCTAAACCATACCTCTGGAATCAAAAGTTCATTGGCAATGGATGGACGAATTTATTATGGCAATGACATCCAAAAGGAAATAGAAAAGGTGCGCTTTGAATGTGCTCCGGGCGAACGGCAACAATACCTGAATATAAATACGCAATTATTAGGCATCATATTGTCAAAAGTTATTGGAAAAAGCTTGAGTGAGTATGCTAAAGAACGACTTTGGCATCCCATAGGAATCAGCAATGAGGTAGTATGGTCAACAGATAAAAAAGGAATTGAAAAGGCCTTTTGCTGCATTTCAGCAAGTGCATTGGATTACGCAAAATTCGGAAGACTTTATCTACATGGCGGGTTATGGAATGACAAAAGAATTCTGAGTGAATATTGGTACGATCAATCCATAAAAAGAGATACCAGCGATGGTAGTAGCTTTAATTTCAATTACTCATGGCATATAGGACTCAAAAAATATGGTGACTTTATGGCCATTGGTTTGTATAAGCAACACCTGTACATTTATCCAGAAAAAGGACTTATTATAGTCCTAAACAATGACCGAGAAAATAAGCTTGAAGCAGAACGTGTTAATTGGTGGAATGTCTTTAGGCAAATCTCAGACCAACTCTAAGCAAAGCTTTACTTTATGATAATACCCTGAAGACCAAGAGGAGCAATCAAGCTCATATTGGGCTCTGAAATCGATTCGGCAGGAAATACAAATCGCTTATCATACATGACTCCATCGACCCAAAAGCTCACCCAATACTCATTTGACAAACCAAACACCTCTGGCATGATAGGCTCAATTTTAGCAGCTTCATTCGGCAAAAGAACTTCTATCGTATGCCTTAGCGTAGATGTTCTTATGGTCTCACCCGTTTGCGTGTTTTCACCATAACCAGTACTTGCGATAATGATGCCTTCCATGATGTCATCCCTACTACTTAGCAAATAAGCGTAATAACTCAATTCTCCTTCAACAGTGGACTGAACTATTGCAACAGCAACATTTTCAACTTTAGGCCCTTTTATACTTTCTTTCATTTCTGCATGCGTTCTGAGACAATACGGTCTGCAATCTGTAAATATTCAAATAAATCAACCGTATGGCCAAGTTTTTCGTCATTTTGAGCCCTGAAGGAACTATCCATGATTTGTGATGAAGGAATTTTATAATGCGCCCCTCTCTTTTCTCCTAAACGAACAATTACTCTATTTTGGTTGGGTACTACAATGATGTATTGACCTTTTAGGCCTCGAAAATAATGCACCGGGTTCCCATTATTTTTATAAACCCAAATATGCCATCCATAGCGCATATTTATTACATCGTCGTCGGTTGTTAGAGGTGGAGTATTAATCATTTCTTTCAAGAATGATTTAGAAATTATTTGTCTCCCATTGAAATTTCCATCATGTAAAACTAGCTGACCAAGAAGAGAAAAATCTCTGGCTGAAGCATATAAACAACAAAAAGCTTTTTCATCTCCACCTTCCTTGTCTAGGCTCCAATAGGCATTACTACTAGCGCCAATTGGTTCCCAAATTTTAGCATGCATATATTCTGTTAAAGTCGCCCCTGTAGCTTTCTCCAAAATAAAACCTAGGATCTGTGAGTTTCCGCTTTGGTAATGAAACCGTTTGCCAGGCTCTTCCACCATTCTCAACCTAGTAACCAAACCATATAGGTCAGATCCATAATAGCCCTCGGCTGCCTCAGACAAAGGGTTCTTTCCGCTTTCTTCCCAATCAAAACCAGCTGACATTAGTAGGAGATGTCGTATCGTCAAAACATCACGGCCATTCGTTTTAAATTCTGGCAAATAGGTGAATACTGGCTCGTCGACACTTGGAATCTTTCCTTCCTCTATGGCAATCCCAATGAGCAAGCCAATGACCGTTTTTGAGGCGGAAAAAGAGTTCGATACTTGATTTATTGAATGTTCTCCCCAGTACTGCTCGTGCAAAAGAGAATCGTCTTCAAAGACCAAAAAAGCACGTGTATCAATGTTGTTTAGGTAATCCGCTTCACTTTCTGTAAGCGCGACATTTTCGCCTGACTTAACTTTTAATTTATTAGGTAAAGTTGATTTCCCGATGGTATTTACGGGAAAAACATCTAGATCATAAATTCCTGGACCTGTTTTACCAATTAAATAGGTTTTTCTAATCCCAGAGTATAAATAAAATCTACCTGATAATATAATGAAAAGGTTAACTACCAAAATAAGAGTTAGCGTAATATAGGAAGCGTACTTTATAAATCTATTCATCTTTGTAAATTCAATAATTACAGAACGTGGAAACCAAATAAATCTTTTAGCTCTTGAAGTAAAATGGATTGTACCTCATTGATGTCAAGAGGAGAGCCAAGCTCCTTTTGCATTGAAGTTACCGCTTTATCTTCTATTCCACAAGGAACGATATTTGAAAAATATTCAAGATTCGTATTCACGTTAAAGCCTATTCCGTGCATTGTAACCCAACGGGAAGCTTTAACACCCAAAGCACAGATCTTTCGTTCATTTGATTTTCCGGGATCAAGCCAAACGCCTGTCATGCCATCAAGTCTTTCTCCTTTTAACCCGAAAACCGCTATTGTTTTTATTACCGCCTCCTCTAGAAATCTCATGTACTGATGAATATCGGTGAAAAACTGCTCCAAATCTAAGATTGGATAGACAACAAGCTGACCAGGGCCATGGTAGGTAATATCTCCACCCCTATTGATCTTGTAAAACACCGCGTTTTTTTGAGCAAGCTCCGCGTCGCTCAACAATAAATGGTCTTTTTTACCGCTCTTTCCTAAGGTATACACATGGGGATGCTGGCAGAACAATAGATGGTTGGCAGTTACACCACTGGATTCTCCTTTACGTTTGGCGATTTTATGATCTATCGCTTTCTTAAATAATTTCTCCTGATAATCCCATCCTTCTTGGTAGTCAATAAGGCCAATATCATGAACAAAAACGATGGGTTTCTTCATTTAAAACTTCGCCAATTCTCCTTTTAAATAATCAATGATTTCGATATCGATAATATCCGCTCCGTTCATTTCACACAAGTAATAAGAGGCCCAGTCTACAATATTAATAAGGTAAATAGAACGCTCAATAAACGAATCTCCCTTTGCCGAAACATCCAATACTATTCCACATTTCTTTTCAATTGCAGTCTTCGAAATTTCAAATCTCCTATAATTTCTTGGATGCAGATCTCCGGTATTAAAAAATATTGGGGCAAACCTTTCATCTCCTCCTGTCCAACCAACTAGCTCATTGTGGTTCATTTCGGGAATAACGTGATGCCATCCTAAATATTTTGAATTTTCATTAAACTGTTGCCGCGCACGTATAATAACACCCTCATATTTAGACTCGGCATAATAGACCCCTACCTTTCCAAAAAGGTGTGCAGCCATTTCTTTTGCTAAAGCATGAATTTCTTCCTTATGGGACTCAATGAATGAACCAGCTTTGAGCATTTCACTTTTATGATCCGAAACAAAACCAAGTGTAGAAAATATATGCAATAGCTGAATCACAGAATAGGCAAGTGCGCTTCGAGGTGGGTTTCCACCGGGAACAACAATACAATCGTAACCATGATTTTTACAGAAATCCTCTAATTTCCCCCCACTACATATACCTATAATATGGCATCCTCTTGCTCGTGCTTCTTCAATGGCTATAGTAGTTTCTTCTGTATTTCCAGAATAGCTGGAACCAATAACCAATGTGTTTTCATCAACATATGCCGGCAATGTATAATCATTGACCAATGAGACTGGCACCTTCATTTCATCTTGAAGCCAATTGGCAACCATTTTAGCACCAATACCAGACCCGCCTAAACCGCACATAACAATGTTCTGAGTTTTATTCACTGGAGTCTTAAGCTTTGACGCCTCAGCAATAGCAATTGCTTCTTTTATGTTATCTGGAAAAGCGTGTATTAAATCTTTCATTTTTTCTGTTTATAAAGGGATATTCCCATGTTTTTTTGACGGTAATGATTCATTTTTATTTTCAAGCATTTTAAATCCTGAAATAACTCTACTTCGTGTTTCATTAGGAAAAATAACCTCATCAACTATCCCCCGTTCCGCTGCTCTGTATGGATTGGCAAAAAGTTCGGCATATTCAGCCTCTTTCTCAAGCCACTTTTTCTGTGGATCATCACTATTTGCAATTTCTTTTTTAAATATAATTTCCGCTGCTCCTTTAGCCCCCATAACAGCAATTTCAGCCGTAGGCCAGGCGAAATTTAAATCTGATCCAATGCTTTTCGAGTTCATCACATCAAATGCTCCTCCATAAGCCTTTCGAGTTATGACCGTTATTCTAGGAACAGTAGCTTCGGAGAAAGCATAGAGTAGCTTTGCTCCATGCGTTATGATTCCTCTCCACTCCTGGTCTGTTCCTGGTAGAAATCCTGGGACATCCTCGAACACAAGCAAAGGAATATTAAATGCATCACAGAAACGAACAAAACGGGCTCCTTTACGAGACGAATCTATATCTAGAACTCCGGCAAGTGATGCAGGTTGATTCGCCACGACACCAATTGTTCGGCCTTCAATACGGGCAAAACCAACCACTATATTTGTTGCAAAATCTTTATGAACCTCACGAAAAGAGTCATCGTCAATAACGCAGTCAATTACTTTTCTAATATCGTACGGTATACTTGAATTCTCGGGAAGAATTCCACCTATACCTTCCTCTTTTTTAGCATCAAAATTAAAGGTACTGGGATGCGGCGCTTCTTCTTCTGCATTTTGAGGGAGATAGCTCATTAAATCCCGCACACTTTTCAAACACTCGACATCATTCCCCGATGTGAAATGGTTCACTCCTGATTTTTCTGCATGCGTCTTTGCACCACCTAAGTCCTCTGAACTTACCTCTTCGTGGGTCACTGTTTTTACTACGTTTGGACCTGTTACAAACATGTAAGATGTATCCTCGACCATAAAAATAAAATCTGTGAGGGCTGGTGAATAAACCGCACCTCCTGCGCAAGGACCCATAACCACCGAAAGCTGAGGAATTACGCCAGAAGCTCTCGTATTTCTATAAAAGATATCCGCATATCCAGCAAGAGATACAACTCCTTCCTGAATTCTAGCGCCTCCCGAGTCATTTAAACCAATAAGCGGAGCTCCATTTTTAAGGGCCATATCCATTATTCTACAAATTTTTGCAGCATGGGTTTCCGAAAGAGAACCCCCCAAGACGGTGAAGTCCTGCGAAAAAACATAGACCAACCTTCCGTGAATTGTTCCATATCCTGAAACGACACCATCTCCCGGTATTTTCTGTTTGTCCAAACCAAATGCCGTTGCGCGATGCTCAACGAATCCACCTATCTCGTGGAAGCTAGATTCATCTAAAAGCACTGCTATACGTTCTCTTGCGCTAAGCTTGCCTTGGTTATGCTGGCGCTGAATTCGTTCAGACCCTCCTCCCTCGTAGGATTTATTTCTTTTATTCTGTAACTCTTGATTTTTCTCCATAGTAAATGTAGCTCAACAAAAATAAGGTAAAATTTAAATTATCCTTCTAAATCCCTTCTCATCATGCTATATTTCTATAGATCCAAAATGGCTGAGCACAAAGGGTGAAAATTAGAATCGCAACAAGGGTCGTCTCGGGTATTGAAAAAATCAATGTTACCAAAAGTAAAATCGACCAAAACAAAATTCGAAATAATCCCGCAAGCTGGCTGTTTTTCAATATTTCAAAACGGACGTTCTGTGGAACACCTACTTTTTTTTCATTTCTAATTCGGATGATCTCATTCAAAAAAAGCAATGGAATCAGAAGAATTCCTTGTGCGATGCCGAGCTCTTCATAACTCAAAAACGCCCAAATCTCAGCGGTAAAACTAATGGGATAAATGCTAAAATAAACGAGTAAATGTAAAAGAGAAACCTCCAATATCAACAGACCTATACCTTTCAAAAAAAAACCTTTAGGCAAAATAATCGAGGGTAAAAGCGCTATTTTTTTATTTAAAAAAAAGGTGCGAATTACAAGGTCGAAAAGAAAGAATAAGGTAATAAAGTAAAACCCCCAGTCCCAAAATAAAAAGCCGACCAATGGAAGTAAAGCGTCACCAAATATAGCGCTGATTATTTCAACTTTTTTCACAATTTATTTTTGAGTTCATCAGCATATTCCCTCGCTAAATTTTGATTTTCAATAAATGTGCTCAGCGGCATAAAAGGGCTTCTGTCTTCTGGCAGAATTGAAAGTGCTTTAGAATAGCTCTTCAATGCTCTTGTGTAATCCTTTTGCTCAGCATAAATAACACCCATATTCACATATGCATCAATATGACTTGGTTCAATAGAGATAACCTCTCTATACATATTCAATGCACTATCCAACTCACCATACTTTTTCTGGTAAATCTGCCCCATCTGACAGTACGCTTCACTGTATAACGAGTCAAGTTCCTGCATTTCACCGTAGACCTGCATTGCCAATCGCTCCTGACCAAATAATCCATAGGCGTATGCTAAAGCATAATTATAATCAAGGTTCTCCGGTTTCAATTGTACCGCTGAATAAAATTGGTCAACGCATCGTTCATTATTAGACTGCTGAAACAAGATACCTAGTTCGATATAAATCTCAGGCCTGTCAGGATAGTATTGGCTAACGCGCGAGTATGTATTGATTGCAGAATCCATGTAAGCCCTAGAAAGAGCTTGCGATCCATCCTCGCCATTCAAAGCAGCGGACAAAACCTTATACATACTTCCTTTTAAAACATGGGCATCAAAAAACTTAGGAGACACCACAAGTGCTTTATCAATCCACAGTCTGGCTTCATCAAAATCTTGCTGTAAAGCGTAAGTATTGGCAAGGCCAACCATCGCTTTTGTATTTTTAAGGTCATTATTGACAACAATTTGCAAATAACTTTGTGCTCTACTCACATCAGCAACAGTTCTATTTCCTTTATTAATAATAGACAATGCATACATCATTCGTGCTCGGTTACTTGTACTATCAAGTCGAAACGCCCTTGCTGCATCAGCGTAGGCAGTTGCATAATCGTAGTGTTCTAAAGCCACTATTGCACTTTCTAATAAAGCTTCAAAATCATTCGGTGATGCTTCAAGAATTTGATCCAAACGCACTCTTGATTCAGCATAAGATTCATTGGTCAATGGTATAGAAGCAGCTTTGGTTTTTAACGCTATTTCCTCTCCGTCGCCACATGCACAGAGGACGCTAATAATTAAGCAAACAAACAATAGGTTTTTCATGCCATAAAGTTAGGGTATTTTGTTTTGCTTAAAGCATTTTGTACCTTTGAAACATCTAATATGAGATTCATAATATGAAATTAAAATTGTTGTTTTTTCTTGTTTTGACGGTAACGACGGTCCAAAACGTGTGGTCACAGGGCTGCTCTCAGTGTAAGCTTTTAGCTGAACAAGGAAGCGGTCTTGAAGAAGCCTCTTTTGGAAGTAACATAAACAGTGGTATTCTGTTTTTGATGGTTATACCGTACTTGATTTTAATGTTTCTTTTTCGGGAACAAATTAAAAATATTGTCTCAAAATTGTTTCCCAAAAAGAGCTAGTCCCAAACAATCGAAATTTTTCCTACTGACGTTCCACTTTCAAGGTATGTGTGTGCCTCAGAAATATCTTTCACATTATAGGTCTTACCCACAATTACTTTGATTTTCTTTTGTAAATACAACTCCATAAGTCGGGCCAAACAATCCTGCATAACAGCCGGTTTTTCATCAGCAATTTTCAACATATTTACACCTAATATACTTTTGGAGGTCATCATCAAAGCAGCGGGTATAATTAGGCCCATCTTTCTAAGGAAATTCAAAGAGGAAAGTATACCAAAACGACCACCAGATAGCTCAGCACCACCAAATAAATAGAGCTTACCTCCAGGACGTAAGTAGTTCCAATCCTTTTTAAAGGTTGAGCCTCCGACAGGATTAAAGCTCACGTCTAACTTAGCTTGGTCACTTATTCCCTTAATATAGTCTTGTGTTTTGTAATTGATTACCAGGTCTGCGCCGAGCTTTTTCACTACCTCTTCCTTCTCAGCAGAACCTACTTTAGCAATAACTTCAGCACCTCTAAGCTTTGCAAGCTGTATCAAAAGCGTACCGACTCCGCCTGCTGCGGCATGAATCAAAACACGCTCACCTTTTTGTATAGGTGCAAGATAATCCGTCATGTAATACGCTGTGACCCCTTGTGTGCTTAATGCTAAAACCTCTGAAGATGGCAAGTCCAAAATAGAGACCAACGCAAGTTCTGTTGTAATGACATGTCGGCCATACCCGCCGAACCTGCAAAAGGCAAGAACACGCTTACCTATTAAATCAGAATTTCCTTCTGGACCGACAGAAACAACCTCCCCGACCACTTCATATCCTATAACGCATGGCATCGGTGGAGCTTCACGATACAGACCGTTACGTGCCATCACGTCGGCATAGTTTAATCCAAAGGCTTCACTTTTAATGATTACCTCTCCTTTCTTTAGAGCGGGTAAGATTACATCTTGCCTAACAAAAGCATGCTTCGCCTCTCCTTTTTTAACCAAGACAATTGCTTCTGATTTCACTTGTATTTACTTTAGAATCTGAAAGAGACGCCACCCATTATCTGTATGGGTTGGACAGGATAATTGTACCAATCATTATAACGCTGAGACAACATATTGTTGAGCTGTAAGAATGCAGTTACCCTTTTATTATATCTATAAGAAATACCCAAATTAAAATCAACGATACCCCCAAGGTTTATATAGTATTGGCTATCTTCTTCTTGTATATCTTCGATCATTTCATCATACACCAATGCCTTTCTGCCCGTCTCTATGTGCCCATCTAGGTTAAGCATGAACTTATCAAAAAGATTATAAGCCGCTCTGAGCTGAAACTCTAACACAGGCAGGTTCCAAGCATAGGCTTGATTTTTAGTTTCGTAAGAATTGTAGCGGACCAAGCCATCAATCTTTAGCTTTTCATCAAGCTGATAAAAAAGAGATGCCTCAATGCGCGTGTGGTTTAACGTATCATATACCAAACCAAACTTATTTCTAAACTTAGACAAGGTATCCGTAACAAAGAATGCCTTATTGGTGATTTTCTTAAAGCTAATATTCGCATTAAAGCCCATTCGTTTACTTAGTGTGCCTTTGATTCCACCAAAAATATCGTACGGATTGTTCTCGTTTAAAAGCCTCACAGAAGGTGCTAAAAATTGATTTGTCTGCGATAAAGATGAGAACGAATTTTGCGAAAGACCTCCTCTTATTCCAGCAAAAGGTATAAAGATATCATTGAATAGCGAATACTTTATCTCAGCTTGAGGATAGATGAAAAACTGTATCTCGTCACCAATATCGATGGCCATTGACAGTCCGATATCTAGTTTAAATCTATTGTCCATGAGCTGGGTCAAAACACCTGGCTTAAAATCAATAATTGTATTGGATCTTACTCGACCTGAATCCAAATCTGAACTCAGGATTGAATCTTCAACTCCAAATCGATAATTGTTAAAGCGCATCCCCAGATTAGCATAGAACTCTTCAGATTTGTAATTATACCAACCTTTAATATTTAGCTTTGCATTGTGCTCTGCTGTCCTCCATTCATCCAAAGAATCTTCAAAGGGTAATGCCGTTTGTAAATAATGATACCCCAAGTCCACAGCATAATTCATCACCGCACTGTCGCCAAAATCAGAAACATAACCTAAATTGGTACCAACCCTTTGGAACCTTTGGGAAATCAATGATTTATCAATTGTATCAGAAGGAATTCCGTAATAGTTAAAACCATGGTTCAAATAACTTAATTCCCCATTGATCATATAGGTATTGTCGACTATTTTACCATAGAGCGTGGCACCCGTTCGGTCATAATTTGCTGGTGCATATGCAATACTGTTTCTATCCTTTATTTTTGCAAAAGAGCTGATATGGTCAACTTTTACGCCGTATTGATATCCCTTTGACCTAGTTGAGTTATAGATGAATTGACCCAAAGGCATGACCCCTGATCCCATTCCTATCTTGGCATAAAAAGGATAAAGCTGACGAAGCTTTTCTGTAGTTTCAATTTCTGCCGCTTTAATGGGTGTAAGCCTGATTTGTGTCGGATACAAATAAGCCAATAAAGGGTATGATGCAACGGCCGAAGGTTTTACAGTATCGATAATTTGAGGAGATAAGGTAAGTCGGCTTGCAGGCTCTACCTGTCTGCTTCCCTTTCCATCAATGGTTACATCGGGAGGTTGTGCATAGCTAACTTGGAAAATGACAAGAAGAAAGCAAAGCAATAAATATAGTCGGCTATTCTTCATTGATTTCGATTTTAGTTTCTGGACTCACTTCCTCTTTGTTTTCCTCAGCCTCTTTAAGTAGGATAATTTCTTCCCATAAAAGATTTGCTTCTTCAATAATACCGTCATCTTGAATTGGGTAATGCTCTTTGACGGACTTAAGGTTTTGCTCTGCTTGAACATAATCCTTCTGCTTGACGAAAATTTTAGACTTTAAAATCAATGACTTTGCAATCCAATAATCGTAGCTAGGCTTCATTTTTAAGAGCTCTTGAATTTCGTTACTAGCCGTGTTTAGGTCGTCTTGAACATAGTGGATGTATGCCATGGTGTACTTGGCCTCTGACCCCATAAATGTTGTCGTATGGTCTACCAACCATTTCAACGGCACTAAAGCCTCTTCATATTGATCAAGACGGAACGCAGATATACCACACGCATAATTGGCTTCAGCCTGCTGAGCATCATCTAAAGAAGGAGCCTCTAATACAAGTGCCGCATAAACCTTGCTTTTTTGATAATCTTCAGTGAAATAGCTAGCCCTCATAATTCCGAATCGGGAAATAAATAATGTACTGGGTGTTGTTGCTAACTCCTCTAATCGTTGGTAATATTTCAAGGCATTGGGATACTCTTTTTGGGCATAATGATGATTAGACACACGTCTTGCTGCGGCTTCGCTGTATGAATTGCTCGTAGCAGCTAAAAAGAGCTTGTAATTTTCAATCCCATTTAAAGTATCGTTTACAGCTAAATAGGATGTCCCCAGGTAATAATACGTTTCAGCAACATATTGTCCAACCTCAGAAAAGCTTCCTAGGTATACCTGAAACTTCTCAATGGCTTCTGTATAATTAGTATCAAGATAAGCTTGTAATGCTGGAGTGTAGAATAAATTTTCTTTTTCGTCATCCGAATAATTAATACAACTATACCTGTCAACAACCTGCGCCGCCTTTTGAGGTTTTTGTTGTGCTGTATACACATCAACTAATCCTTTTGCCGCTATTTCACAAACGTCATTTTCATTTTCATGCTCAGAAAGAACCTTTAGATAGGCAATCTCAGCTTTTTCATATTGCCATTTTTTCAAATAACAATTTGCTTTACCAATTTTTGCTTGTGTCAGAAAGGGAGAATTCGGAAAATCTACAATTAGGTTATCATAGTATAATAATGCTTCATCATTATCACCTATTGAGGAATACGTATTTGCAAGCTCATAAGTGGCATTCATTGAATATTTTGATGATGGATATGAGGTCAATATCTCTTTTAGCTTCTCAACCTTAATTGTTCCCTTACCGCTATAGCCATATGTCTTAGCGACATAGTATAACGCTTTATCATTCAATGAGGTGTTGTAATTCAGTGCTTTTTCATAAAACTCAATGGCCAAAGCATTTTCCTTATTTAAGTAAAAGATATCTGCTATACGAAAGCTGGCATCTACTTCTTTACGTGTATTGTTTGGATTTGACTGCAAATAAATTCTAAAATTTTCTGATGCTCGGGTATCTGAATCTAACTCTTTGTAAGCATATGCCATATTGTAGTATGCATTTATTTTCTCTGGTATGGCATTAGAGGCAGGAGCTGCAATAAATAGCTTGTAATTGGCAATTGCTTCTTGCATTTTACCTTGTCTGTAATAGGCATCTGCAATCCAGTATCGTGACAAAGCAGTCAACTCGGAATCAATCGGGTGATCATTCACAGCTGCAAATGCAGCAATAGATGAATTGTACAAACGCTTTTGAAAGAGCTCAACACCATGGTTATATGACAGTGTTTGATATACTCTTTTCAACCTTGTATCTAGCTTTGGTAGCTTATTCAAAGATGCAATTGCTTTTTTATAATTGCTCGTTGAACTGTAGGCATTAATTAAGTATTGATATACATCTTCTTTTCTTGAAGAATTTGGGTATTCAGCCAAATAATTTTCAAATGCCCTAACGGACTCGTCATAAGGATTAATATCGACAGCAAAAGAGATGACAGCGAAGTTGTAGAGTGCATCCTCTTTTATTTTCGGGATAGCAGACATTTGGGAGGCATTTTCAAAAGCACTTCTAGCGGGAAGTAACTGTTCTGAGAGCTGATAGCACTCCGCAATTTTATACATCGATATTTGTCCTAGACTATCATCTACTCGGACAACCTGGTCCAAATATGTAATCGCGCCTTCGTATGCTTTTGTTTCAAACAGAGCATAACCAATTTGATATGCGTCGTCTCGGGTTAGCCTTGACTTTTTTGCATATTTCAAAAGATAGCTCAGGGCATCTGAATACATTCTTTTGTTGTAGTATGCATTACCGATAATGTGATTCACATCTTTTTCGTGACTGACTAGTTTACATGATAGTACAGTTGGTGCATAGTCTATTACCGCATCGTAATTGTGCTGCTTGTGATATATTTGGACAATATAATAGGGTACAATTCCGCAATAATCTGTGTTTTTTTCAAGCGCCAAGAATTGTTCTAATGCCAGCTGATAAGCGCCCCTTTCATAGCACAAATGGGCAAAAAAGTACTTACTTGGGGGTGCATACTGGGAATTACCTTCCAGATTCTCTCTAAATGCATTAATAGCAACTTCGAAATCTTCATTTTGAAGAGCTGCATAACCAAGCTTAAAATAAAACTCCTCTTTGTACGAAGAATCAATGTCTCCAGCAGTCAATTTACTTAGCCAAATCTGCGCGTCATCATAGGTTTCATCTTGAAAAAATGAATTTCCTATTTTAAAATTGATAAATCGACGGTGAATATTTTCTGGATAAAGCCTATTGTAATCCATTAAAAGGTCGATCGCATCACTGTTATATAGCTCTAAACCGGATAGTCCTTCATAGTATAATGCCTTTTGATAAAGAGGGTCATTATAATTGTCACAGAGATCGATAAAGGTCCTAAACTCCTTTTTTGCAGAACCATATTGCAGATTGGAATACAACTCTTCACCACGAAAATATCCATCATATAGACTTGAATACTTATCTGTTTTTTGAGAGGAAACCAGAAAAGGAAGTGTGGCAATGGCCACTAAAATAAATAATGTTCTACTTTTTCGCACTAAACAAATTTACATTCACAATCAAGCCAAGTTCAAGCACAATTCAAAAGTTTTAAACCTCACCTTGTTAAGAGATAATTTCAACCAAATAATTTTTCACAAAGATGATTCTGCACTTTTGTATAAACTCATAAGTTTTATGTCCGAAGTAGTTACTCTTATAAACGCTCACATTTTCCAGAAAGGAAGCAAGATTCTTTCAGATGTACAACTGTCAATTGAAGCAGGTCAATTCGTGTTTCTTATCGGAAAGACGGGAAGTGGAAAGAGTAGTCTCCTTAAAACGTTATATGGAGAATTACCACTGCAAGAGGGCGAAGGCAACTTCGATGCATTTAATTTGAGAAAAATAAAAAGGAGAGACATCCCTATGCTTCGAAGGGAAATCGGGATCGTGTTTCAAGACTTTCAGCTATTAATGGATCGTACAATAATTCAGAACCTATATTTTGTCCTTAAGGCAACGGGCTGGAAAAAAAAGAAGGACATCCACGAGCGAGCTGTTGCTTGTTTAAAATTAGTTGGACTTGAAGAATTAGGAGCAAAAATGCCGCATGAACTTTCAGGTGGCGAGCAGCAAAGAGTATCTATTGCCCGCGCATTATTAAATGACCCAAAATTAATTTTAGCAGACGAACCTACCGGAAATCTAGACCCTGAAACTTCAGAGGAAATCATGCGCTTGTTGATCGCCGTTTCCAAAGAAAAAAACGCAGCTATTCTAATGGCAACTCATGACATGCATATTGTAAAGCTTTTTCCTACGAAAACCTTATTGGTAGAAAATGGATTGGTTATTGAGCAAAACTAACGCTCCATTTCACCACAGATCGGCATTGCAATAAGGGCTTTAACTTTAGAAGAATCTCTTTCATTCCCGAGGGCAAACATTAGTTTGGTAAGGGCCGCTTCAGCAGTCATATCCGAGCCACTAATCACACCAATTTTATTAAAAAAAGAACTCGTTTGATACGCTCCTTGTTTCACTCCTCCTGAGCTACATTGAGTAATGTTGACAATCAACCCTCCATCCTCAACATACTCGGTCATAATATGTTGCATATTATCTAATGACGGAGCGTTTCCAGAACCAAAAGTCTCAAGTACAATTCCTTTGGTTTTAGACACATCAAAAACACCTTTGTATAAGTCAATATCCATTCCTGGAAATATTTTCAGCAGTGCAACTGATGTTGACATCCCAAATTGATATAGCGGTTCGGAAAATTGAGGCCTTTGAAGCGCGCTCCATTTGTATTTGATATTAACACCTGCAATGGCAAGCTCTGGGTAATTTGGAGATTTAAACGCTTCAAATTGGTTTGAACTGACCTTCGAGCTTCTGTTTCCACGGTAAAGAGAATACTCAAAATAAACAGCCACCTCCTGTATAATTGATTCTCCATTTGAATCTTTTGCAGCGGCTATTTCAATAGCCGTGATCAAGTTCTCTTTGCCGTCCGTACGAATGACTCCTATAGGTAGCTGAGAACCAGTAAAAATAATGGGTTTTTGTAAGCCTTGAATCATAAAACTTAGCGCCGATGCCGAATAAGACATCGTATCTGTTCCATGAAGAATGACGAAACCATCATAATGATCGTAACTTTTTTTGATCAGCTTTGCCAAATTTATCCAATGCTCAGAAGTCATTTCAGAAGAATCAATGGGCTTTTTGACACTCATTGTGTCTATTTTAGTGTGCAATCTATTCAGCTCAGGGATATGCTCATAAACTGAATTAAAATCAAAACTATTTAGGAGGCCTGTTTCAGGATCTTTAATCATCCCAATAGTTCCTCCGGTATAAATCACCAATACTTTTGTCATGTTATTAAGTATTTTGAGAGTTGAAAAAGGGCCTCAGCATTTGTAGTGGTTACCTTTTTAATCTTTGCAACAGGGCATTCATAAATGTCAGAAAGCTTGTCGGCAATATAAGAAAGATAGGCACTTTCATTGCGCTTTCCTCTAAATGGCATTGGCGCCAAATAAGGCGCATCAGTCTCCAGCAAAATATGATCTAAAGGAATACTTTTCAATACTTTAGGTAAGGATGAGTTTTTAAATGTAACAACTCCCCCAATCCCAAATTGGAAACCCCCATAAGCCATGATTCGTTCTGCATCATCTGAGGTTCCGGAAAAGCAATGGAACACTCCTCGGAGCTCGCTGCTGTTTTCATCGTCTAAAATCTCTAGAATTTCAGCCATAGAATCTCGGGCGTGAATCACAATAGGGAGCGCTAATTCTTTTGCCCAATTTATTTGAATTCGAAAAGCAGCTTTCTGCTGCTCGATAAAGCTACGGTCCCAATATAAATCAATTCCAATCTCCCCAACTGCAATATACTTTTGGTTTCCTTGAAATAATTCAAGACCAATGCGCTTCAGCTTTACCGTATAATCAGCATCAACACTGCAAGGATGTAATCCCATCATTGGGATACAACCCTTGTCTCGTTGCGACAATTCGTGCATCGCATCGATTGAATCGACATCGATATTAGGGAGCAAAATATAATCAACCCCCTCAGCTCGAGCTCGAGCTAAAGCCTCAGTTCGATCTTTATCAAATTGTTCGCTATACATGTGTGAATGTGTATCAATCATCTAAAACAAGGATAAGCTTATGCCCATCTGAATGGGGTGAATGTCAATACTTTCATTGTCAGAGAAAAGTGTCAATGGCTGATATGCAAAAAACAAAGACCAATTTCTGAATCCTAACCTCACGTAAGTAGAGACATAAAACCAATTGTACTCATCTCGGAGTTTTACTTCTGAATAGGACACCTCAGCTTCAAATTTTCTGTAAGAGCTAAAATTCATCCTCGGTTGAATCCCTAATCTAGCGCCTATAATAAGCTTTTTATGTTTCCAACCAATAGACCTCAATCTAAGCTCTAAAGGAACATAAAACTGATGCACAGTTAGGAAGGATGATAGAACACTATCACTAGGAGGTGCAATAGCAGCCTGTACCGCATCAAATGACGTAAGGTAAAAAACACGCGGGGTCTTATGGTTCAAATATGCATATCCAAAACCTATACCGAAGCTTACTCTCTCAGTTGATTTCAGCTGAATATCCTTATTTATACTTGCGCTGAAGCCTATCGAATTCCAATTGTTTTGAAAAGGGCCGTTTTCACCTATCCAGTCATTGTAGGTTAAATCCACAATTACTCTATCGTATTTTTTTCTATCTATGTCATTGAAAGGTCTCAAACCACTATAATACCAAAATAGCCCAGGTCTTTCTTGAGATTGCTTCTCTGATTGTCCAAGAAGACTCATTTGAATACAAAGAAATAGAAGGGCTATTTTCATTCTATAGAACGAATTGATTTTTCCCAGTTCCAAGCATCCTTAACCGCATCATTAATGGTCTTTTTTGCACTCCATCCCAAAAGTTCTTGCGCATAGTCTACATTGGCATAAATTTCAATTACGTCACCGGATCTATTCGGACCAAATTCATAATTCAGCTTAATATCATTTACTTGCTCAAAAGCCTTAATAACTTCTAGGACACTAGACCCCTTACCGGTACCTATATTCACAATTTCGTGACATCCCTGAGCTGCGCGAATTAAATAATCTAGCGCCTTCACATGTGCCTCGGCAAGATCCACAACATGGATATAATCCCTCACACATGTTCCATCAATAGTTGGATAGCTATCCCCAAATATCGTTAGTCTTTCATGCAGGCCCGCAGCTGTCTGTGTAACAAATGGAAGAAGATTATTGGGCTTTCCAATTGGAAGTTCTCCTATATGCGTTGACGAATGGGCGCCAATTGGATTGAAATATCTCAAACTCATTAAGCGAAGTGTATTTTGAGAGAAAAATAAATCATCAATTATTTTTTCCCCGAGCCACTTTGTAAAACCATAAGGTGAGGTAGGAATTGTTTTGGGTGTTTTTTCAGAAACTTCCTTTTGTCCCTTTGGCTCACCATATACCGTACAAGAGGATGAAAACACAAAAGGGATTTCAGGGTTTTCAGCAACAATTTTCAATACAGAAACTAGACCTTCAATATTATTCTGATAATAATTTAATGGATTATCAACCGATTCCCCGACCGCCTTATAAGCAGCAAAATGAATAATGCCAGAGACTTTGTTCTGTTTTATATATCCCCTGAGGTAATCCGTATCACAAACATCTTGCTTAAGTATTTCAGGTCGTTTGCCTAAAATTTTATTCAAGCCTTCTAGAACTGATTCATTTGAATTTCTAAAATCGTCAAGTAAAATGGGTTCGTATCCAGCATTAGTGAGTTCTACCACTGTATGAGACCCAATATATCCAGCACCTCCCGTCACCAATACTTTTTTCGACATACTCCAAAGGTAGAGAAATTCAACTATTTTTAAGGTGTGAAAGAGGAGGATTTTAATTTCAGGTCACGCCTTCCAGAAAGGCCGAAAAAGCGCATACTTCTAAAGCTTGTACTTTACGCTGTTGTGTCTATGGTGCTGATTTTCTATCTTTATTCAACCATTTAGTATTAAAAAAAAGAAATGCTCGCCTTAATTTTAGCCCTACTCCTTCCTATGTTCGGTACTTCAGATGACCTTACGGTCATTGTATCTGGATGTAAATCGCAGAAAGGACAACTTTTTATAGCATTGTATGACGATGAGGAGGTATTTCCTATTTTCGGCAAGCAGCTTAGAGGAGAAGTTGTGGCGTTGTTCCCAAACACAAGACATCAATACACTTTTAAAGGACTACCTCATAAAACCTATGCAATTGC
>MDSY01013726.1_pt1 | contig 40729 bp, 29 predicted proteins | sample 811131 | NCBI WGS metagenome assembly MDSY01 (sample SAMN05326643, study PRJNA326480) | marine metagenome | isolation source: seawater | place: Atlantic Ocean: South West | collected 2010
CAAGCTGCTGTATTGCTCCTTCTGCGGCAAGAGCCAGCATGAAGTGCGCAAGCTGATTGCCGGCCCCTCCGTGTTTATCTGTGATGAGTGCGTTGACCTGTGCAACGACATCATTCGCGAAGAAGTACAGGAAAGCCAGGCTGAAAGCAGCCAGCAAAAGCTGCCGACGCCGGTAGAAATCTGCTCGATCCTTGATCAATACGTGATTGGTCAGCAACGCGCCAAGAAGGTGCTGTCCGTAGCGGTTTACAACCACTACAAGCGTCTCAATCAGCGCCAGGGCAAAGACGAAGTCGAGCTGGGCAAGAGCAACATCCTGCTGATCGGCCCGACCGGTTCCGGTAAGACGCTGCTGGCCGAAACCTTGGCTCGCCTGCTGAATGTGCCCTTTACTATTGCTGACGCCACCACCCTGACCGAAGCCGGTTACGTGGGTGAGGACGTCGAGAACATCATTCAGAAGCTGCTGCAGAAGTGCGATTACGATGTCGAGAAGGCCCAGATGGGTATCGTCTACATCGACGAGATCGACAAAATTTCGCGTAAGTCCGACAACCCGTCCATCACCCGCGATGTATCCGGTGAAGGCGTTCAGCAGGCGCTGCTCAAGCTGATCGAGGGTACGGTTGCTTCGGTGCCGCCGCAGGGTGGTCGCAAGCATCCGCAGCAGGAGTTCTTGCAGGTTGATACCCGCAATATCCTGTTCATCTGTGGCGGTGCTTTTGCCGGTCTGGAAAAGGTTATCCGTGATCGCTCCGAGAAGAGTGGTATCGGCTTCAATGCCAGCGTACGCAGCAAAGACGCAGGCAAGAAGGTCGGTGACACCCTGAAAGACGTCGAGCCGGATGATCTGGTGCGTTTTGGTCTGATTCCCGAGTTTGTCGGTCGTCTGCCAGTCATCGCTACCCTCAACGAACTGGACGAGGATGCGCTGATTCAGATTCTGACCGAACCGAAGAACGCACTGACCAAGCAGTACGCTCGCCTGTTCGATATGGAAGAGGTGGAGCTGGAGTTCCGCACCGATGCGCTCAAGGCGATTGCTGGCCGCGCACTGGAGCGCAAGACCGGTGCCCGTGGTCTGCGTTCCATTCTGGAAAGCGTGCTGCTGGAAACCATGTACGAGATCCCGTCTGCCGAGAACGTCAGCAAGGTGGTCATTGATGAGAACGTCATCAATGGTGACGCCCAACCGCTGCTGATCTATCAGACGCCGGAGCAACCGCCCAAGGCTGTCCCGGAAGACTGATCTGCGTTAACAGAACGCCGCCGCCAGGCGGCGTTTTGCTTTTTGTGGCAATTGTGTTGCGTTAATCGATTGCCCCGCGCTTGTAATTTCCTGGGGCTGCCCCCATCTTGAAAGCATGAACCCGTCCTGTTTCGGTGCTGCCGTTACGGCCACCCCTCTTCAAGCGAGCCTCTGCCATGACGACTCCCGCTGAATATCCGCTTCTACCGCTGCGCGACGTAGTGGTCTATCCGCACATGGTCATCCCGCTGTTTGTCGGGCGTGACAAATCCATCCAGGCCCTTGAAGCCGCCATGGCCGGGAACAAGCAGGTGCTGCTGGTGGCGCAGCGTGACGCCAGTGACGACGATCCGGGCCGCGACGCGCTTTACGACGTTGGTACCCTGGCAACCATCCTGCAGCTGCTGAAGCTGCCTGACGGCACCGTCAAGGTACTGGTTGAGGGCGAGCGGCGTGCTCGTCTGGTCGAGCTGGAAGAGGTTGAAGGCTACCAGAGCGCCGAGATCGAACTGCTGGAGGAGGGTGCGCTGGACGAGCGCGAATCCGAAGTGCTGGTGCGCAGCCTGATGAGCCAGTTCGAGCAGTTTGTGCAGCTGGGTAAAAAGGTACCCGCCGAGGTGGTGTCTTCGCTGTCCAGCATTGATGAGCCGGGCCGCCTGGTCGACACCATGGTGGCGCATCTGTCGCTCAAGCTGGACGAGAAGCAGAAGATTCTCGAGATTCTGCCGCTGCGCGACCGCGTTGAGCATGTGCTCGGTGTGCTGGATGGCGAGATCGACCTGCTGCAGGTCGAGAAGCGCATCCGTGGGCGCGTCAAGAAGCAGATGGAGCGCAGCCAGCGCGAGTACTACCTGAACGAACAGATGAAGGCCATCCAGAAGGAGATGGGCAATCTGGATGAGGGTGAGGGCGAGTTTGACGAGCTGCGCCGCAAGATCGACAACGCCGGCATGCCGGAAGAGGCCCTGAGCAAGGCCAATGCCGAGCTGAACAAGCTGAAGATGATGTCACCGATGTCGGCCGAGGCCACCGTCGTGCGCTCCTACATTGATTGGCTGACGGCGGTGCCGTGGAAAAAGGCCAGCAAAGTACGGCACGACATCGCGCGCGCCGAGAAGGTGCTGGAGAACGATCACTACGGCCTGGAAGAGGTCAAGGAGCGTATTCTCGAGTATCTGGCGGTACAGAAGCGCGTACGTAAGCTGAAAGGCCCTGTGCTTTGTCTGGTAGGCCCTCCGGGCGTTGGTAAGACATCGCTTGGCGAGTCCCTGGCGCGGGCCACCAACCGCGAGTTTGTTCGCATGGCGCTGGGTGGCGTGCGTGACGAGGCTGAGATCCGTGGTCACCGCCGGACCTATATCGGGTCGCTGCCGGGTAAACTGATTCAAAAGATGACCAAGGCAGGGGTGAAAAACCCGCTGTTCCTGCTCGATGAAATCGACAAGATGGGGCAGGACATGCGCGGTGACCCGGCCTCGGCACTGCTGGAGGTACTGGACCCCGAGCAGAACCACGCCTTTAACGATCACTACCTGGAGGTCGACTACGACCTGTCGGATGTGATGTTCATCTGCACCTCAAACTCGATGAATATCCCGGCGCCGCTGATGGACCGGATGGAGATCATCCGTATCCCGGGTTACACCGAGGATGAAAAGATCAACATCGCCCAGCGCTACCTGGTGCCCAAGCAGATCAAGAACAATGGTCTGAAAAAGGACGAGCTGACCTTCACGCCGGAGTCCCTGCGCGACCTGATTCGCTACTACACCCGCGAGGCCGGTGTACGTGGCCTGGAGCGTCAGATCGCCAAGGTGTGCCGCAAGGTGGTCAAGGAGCAGGCAGGTGAGCGCAAACCCAAGCCGGTGGTGCTCGATGAGGCGCTTCTGGAGCACTATCTGGGCGTGCGCAAGTTCAAGTACGGGCTGGCCGAAGAGGCCGATCAGGTGGGTCAGGTAACCGGTCTGGCCTGGACTCAGGTGGGCGGTGAACTGCTCAGTCTCGAGGCCGTCGTGGTGCCCGGCAAGGGCCGTCAGATCAAGACCGGCTCGCTGGGTGACGTCATGCAGGAGTCGATCAGCGCAGCCCTCACCGTGGTGCGCAGCCGCGCTGCCAGCCTGGGTATTGCCGCTGATTTTCATGAGAAGCAGGACATCCATATTCACGTGCCGGAAGGGGCGACGCCCAAGGATGGCCCCAGTGCCGGTATCGGCATGTGTACCGCGTTGGTGTCGGCGCTGACGGGCATTCCGGTGCGCGCCGATGTGGCCATGACCGGTGAAATTACCCTGCGTGGTCAGGTGTTGCCCATCGGTGGTTTGAAGGAAAAACTGCTGGCTGCTCACCGCGGGGGCATCCGTACCGTAGTGATTCCCCATGACAATGTGCGTGATCTGAAAGAGATTCCTGAGAAAATTCGCCAAAACATTGATATCAAGCCGGTAAAATGGATTGACGAGGTGTTGCAGATTGCGCTGCAATACCAGCCGGAGCCCTTAAAAGAAGGGGTTGAAGAGATGGTTGCAAAGGATGACAATCGCGAGACTGATGAACAGGGACGCATCAGTACTCATTGATCTTATCCGGGTCGAGTGGCGGTTCGCTTCCCTCGGGAAGCATCGCCAATCGGCCTAGAGTCGCCGCAGGCACACTCCTTGACATGGTTTTTGACCGCTTGCTATAAAGCGGCTTCGACCTAAAGCAGGTATGCTGACTGGCCACAGCTTTGCTAAGACCAAAAGCTTACATAATGACTAACTACTCGTTGAACTAGATAAGGGGACTTAGAGTGAACAAGTCTGAACTGATTGATGCCATCGCTGCATCCGCCGATATTCCTAAAGCTGCTGCCGGTCGTGCTCTGGACGCCGTCATCGATTCCGTTACCGGTGCACTGAAGGATGGTGACTCCGTGGTATTGGTAGGTTTCGGTACTTTCGCCGTTAAAGAGCGCGCTGCTCGCACTGGTCGTAACCCGCAGACTGGTCAGCCGATCGAAATCAGCGCAGCCAAGATTCCCAGCTTCAAGGCTGGCAAGGCTCTCAAGGACGCCGTTAACTAATAGCGTCCCTGATCTGATGGCATGTCCGCGCTTGCGTTGACATGCATGCGGGACCGGTGACCTGGCGGCCTGAGACGGCATCACAATCCGGTTCCGACAGTTAGCAGAAAGGCGCATCACCTCGATGCGCCTTTTTTGTTGGGCAAAACAAAAAAGACGACGCCGATTTCGGTGGCAATCCTGAGCCTTAAAGTCGCAGCTAGCAGACAAGATTTCGGGGGAATGATGCTGCAAACAATGAGGGACAATGCGCAAAGCTGGGTCGCTAAGGTGATCGTAGGCGTCATTGTGCTGATTTTCGCGTTGACCGGATGGGAGTCCATCAGCCGTTTCACCAGTGATGCGGAGACGGCGGCCGAGGTCAACGGGCAGGCCATTTCCAAGCTTGAGCTGGAACAGGCCGTGGCGCTGCAGAAGCGTCAGCTGATTCAGCAGTTGCAACAGATGGGCAACCAGTTTGACCCCAGCATGATTGATGATGCCTTCCTGCGCACGTCTGTGCTGGACGGCTTGATTGAGCGCGCGGTGCTGCTGCAGGGCGCTGAAGAGGCCGGCTTCCAGGTTTCCGATCAGATGATCGATCAACTGATTTTGTCCACGCCGGACTTTCAGGTTGACGGCAAGTTTGACGCCAACCGCTTTGACGTTGTTATCCGCAATATGGGTATGCCCTCGCGTATGGCTTTCCGCGATCTGGTCCGTCAGCAATTGATGATTACCCAGTATCGCAACGGCTATGAAGCCACTGCGTTCGCCACGCCGCAAGAGCGTCAACAGCTGGTCGCGCTGGAAAACCAGACCCGTGACTTTGCGGTCATCGAGATCCCGGTGGGCGAGGTTAACGCCGAGGTGAGCGATGCTGAGGTTGAGGCTTTCTACAACGAGAACGCCAGCCAGTTCATGACACCGGAGCAGGTGGTGCTGGAAACGCTGACACTCAAGCGCGCCAGCTTCTTTGATCAGGTGCAGATTGACGAGCAGGCCGTTGAAGAAATGTATCAGCGCGAAATCGGCAACCTGGCTGAACAGCGCCGCGCTTCGCACATTCTGGTCGAAGTGGCTGATGACGACGCGGCAGCCAAGGAGAAGATCGAGTCCGCTGCTGCGCGTATTGCAGCCGGCGAAGACTTTGCCACTGTCGCTGCGGATGTGTCTGATGACTCTGGTAGCTCGCGTGAAGGCGGTGATTTGGGTTACATCGTCAAGGGCAGCTTTGATGATGCCTTTGATGAGGCGCTGTTCGCGCTGCAGCCGGGTGAAGTATCTGCGCCGGTACGCAGCAGCTACGGTTACCACCTGATCAAGCTGACAGACCTGAAAGCGCCGGAAGTGCCTACGCTGGAGTCCATGCGTGAAGAGCTGGTGCAGGAGCTGAAGGTCGAACAAGTCGAGCGCAGCTTTGTTGAGGCGTCCCAGGAGCTGGCTAACCTGGCCCATGAGGCGCCTGACCTTGCTGAGCCCGCTGCCGCGCTGGGTCTGACTGTGGAAACCCTGGGCCCGGTTGAGCGCCTTGGTGGTGACGGCCTGGCCGCTAACCCTAAGGTAATGAATGCGGCTTTCAGCGATGATGTCCTGAAAAATGGCTTTAACAGCGAGCTGATTGAGTTGGACGCCGACACCGTTGCCGTTGTGCGCGTCAAGGAGCATCTGGAGCCCGCCCAGCGTCCGCTGGCGGATGTCAGCACCGAGATTCGCGAGCAGCTTGCCTTCAACAAGGCTGAGCAGGCAGCAGCCGAGCGTGCCGAGGCGCTGGCTGGCGAACTGCGTGATCAGGCGACTGACGCCGACGCCGTAGCAGAGCGCCTGGCGGCACAGTGGCAGGTGCATGAGGCAGCCAGCCGCGCTGAACGCGATATCGAGCCGGCGTTGCTGCGTCAGGTCTTCGCGCTGCCCAAGCCCACCGCCGAGCAGCCGGTTTATACCAGCATCAAGAAGCCGGCTGGCGGTTGCTGGCTGGTCTCGCTGCGTGGTGTTGCCACGGCTGAAGACGTTCAGTCAGCGGCGGGCGCACCGGACCAGTACGCTCTGTTTATTGCCGGTCAGACAGGTGAGCAGGACTTTGCTGCTGCCCAGCAGCAACTGCGCACTGAGGCGGACATTGAACGCCATTGATGTTGAGTGCGTTAACGGAAAAAGGCGCTTCGGCGCCTTTTTTTGTGTCTGACGCACGGTGGTTTGGGATCGAGAGCAAGCCGCAGGGTGCCTGAAACGTCGCAGGTGATCCGGCCTGGCTACGCAGGTCGCAGTGCGTCTGAATGCTTGAAGGCGTGTTCTGTTGGCTGGGGCAAAGCTTGCTGTCAGGGCGCTCAAGAGTTGCGGCGCGGACACGCCTTTGGCTTGGCCCGCTCTACAGGTTGCCGTGCTTGGCGGTGGTATGCGGTGTTGTTTGGGGTGACATGGCGGTCGGCGGCGTGTTTGCCGGCTGGGTGATGCGCAATAAAAAAAGCCGACACCGCATCGGGGCGCGGTGCCGGCTCAAATCCAGGCTGTCTCTGGGGGGCTTGCCTGGATGGAGCGGAGCTATTTCAGCGCAAAGCTGTAGCTGAGGATCAGGCGGTTTTCGTCGATGTCGCGGGTCGCGTCGGAGCGGACCATGGCGTTACGCCAGCGCACGGCCAGGTTTTTGAACGTGCCGGTCTGAACGGTGTAGCTGACGTCGATATCACGTTCCCATTCGCTGCCCTCGCTGCCGCCAACATCAAAGTTGTCGCCACTGACGTAACGGGTGAAGGCGCTCAGGCCAGGGATACCCAGTGAGGCAAAGTTGATGTCGTAGCGCGCTTGCCAGGACTTCTCGTTGGCACGAGTAAAGTCGAGGATCTGCACATAGTTGACGACGTAGGGGTCGGTCTCGGCCAGGTAGGGGAAGGCGGTATCGCCATCGCTGTGTTGGTAACCAACGCGGAAAGTATGCGCACCGGTGGCCGCAGACAGGGTGATCGATGTCAGCTCGTTGTCGATGTCCAGCGGCTGGTTGCCGTCGTCGCTGGTGTCAAACCAGGCCAGATTGGCGCCCAGCTTCCAGTCGCCTACCGGCTGACTGTGAATCAGGTTGATCAGGTTTTGGCCGTAAACGTCCTGCAGCTCTGCACGCCACAGACCCAGCGTGGTGTTCTTGCTGTTGAACGCGTAGGTGCCGCCCAGGAAGTTGAAGCGGTCTGAGGCGCCACCGACGGTGGAGCGAATGTCTTCACGGTTGCTGCTGTTGCGGTAGTTGACCTCACGCAGCTGGCCGGCCTGAATGTCCAGGTTCTCGATCTCGCTGACCGAGAGGCTGGCACCGGTAAAGCTCTGTGGCAGCAGGCGTGAGTCACCGGAGCTAACCACGGGCAGTTTGGGCATCAAGCCGCCGACCTTGAGCACGGTGTTGGACATCCGCGCCTTGACCGCGGCGGTTGCCTCGCTGTAGCTGTCTTTGCCTTCCTCGCCAAAACTGTTTGGCAGCAGACCGGAGCCTGCGCGTTGATCATCGGAATCCAGCTTGACGCCGAGACCGGCGTAGACATCGACACCAAAGCCGATAAAGCCTTCGGTGTAACCGGATTCGGCCTTGAAGATAAAGCCCTGGGCCCATTCTTCGGCTTTGGACTGGGCGCCGGGATCGCGGAAGTCGCGGTTGAAGTAGAAGTTGCGCAGCTGCAGTGAGGCGCTGGCGTCATCGGCAAAGCCAGCCGCCTGGGTGTGTCCACAGGCGAGCGCTGCCGCGACGGCGAGCGCTAAGGGCGTCACATGCTTCATTGTTATTCTCCTGATGTGATTTGGGTGGCGCGGAGAAAATAAAGCATGCGGCTCGTTCCTTGGCCTTACGACCATGGTCGAACTGTCATCAAACTGTCTTGTCGCGTTCAGCGGGGAGGGGGCTGCAAAGCCTTGATCTTGAGCTGTGGCGCCGCCGTGTGGCGGCGGCGCCTGACTTTAGTCTAATACGCCGGTAGCAAGGGCGGGCGAGCGACAGGTTTAGGACATGCCGTTGGTGAACGCCGGGATGCTCATGTCGATCTGGTCGCGTATGCCGGCAAGTGCCTGGCTGTAGCGAAGCAGAATATCCAGGTTGTAAGCCAGACGGTCGCGCAGGCGCTGATCAGCCTCGGACTCGGCTTCTACCCCGTTGAATACGTGGTTTACGTCGCGCACGATCAGGTGTTCAGGGATATAGCACAGGCGGCAATTCTTGTAGCTGGATGCACGCAGCTCGCTGATCGGGAAGGCACCGCCAACGCCTGCCGAGATGCTGCCCAGCATCGCCGGCTTGTGGGCCAGCTGCGCCTTGCTGGCATACAGGAAGAAGTTCTTGATGGCCGGGCAGGCCATGCCGTGCCACTCCGGCGCAAGGATAATGACGGCGTCGGCTGCGCTAAGGAGCTGCTCGTGTGCGGGCCAGGCATCTGCGTTGTCATCGGGCCACAGCGGGAGCGGTTGTTTGCCCAGGTCAATGACCGATACGGCGTTCGCATCCAGGCCGTGGTGGCTGGTCAGTGTCTGCTTGATGAAATGAGCAACCTTGCTGGTTTGGCTATCGCTGCGGCTGCTGCCGGCGACAATCGCGACGGTCTGCATGGGGAGTCCTGTTGGTTGACGGGATGCATACTGTACAACGTGTTGGCGGCCTTTGGTCAGCGGCTTTTGACAGGGCCGGGCGAGTGGGGCAGAGTACGCGGCCTTCGGGGCGCCGAATCGGTGCCAACGCCTGTTTTCTGGGAGAGTCCACAATGAATGCTGTGGTGGCGGCGGTAGCCGTGATGCTGGTTCTGAGCCTGTGCCGGGTGCATGTGGTTGTCGCGTTGATCATTGGAGCGCTGACGGGCGGTTTGCTGGGCGGGCTGGGGCTGGAGACCACGCTGAGTACCTTCCAGGCGGGCCTGGGCAAGGGCGCCAATATTGCTCTGAGCTATGCGTTGCTGGGTGCTTTTGCGGTGGCGATTGCCAAGTCCGGGCTGGCCCATGCGCTGGCCGATAAGGGCTTGTCCCTGGTCGACAGCCGACGCGACAGCGGTGGAGGCTTGCTCAAGCTGATGATGCTGCTGGTGTTGCTGGCGGTGGCTATTTCGTCGCAGAACATCTTGCCGATCCACATTGCGTTTATCCCGTTGCTGGTGCCGCCGCTGCTGTTTGTCATGGCGCGTCTGCGACTGGATCGCCGGGCGGTGGCCTGTGTGCTGACCTTCGGCCTGATTACGCCCTACATGTTCTTGCCGGTCGGCTTTGGTGGCATCTTCCTGAATGACATTCTGCTGGCCAACGTAGCTGAAAGCGGTGCCTCCATCGAAGGTGTCAACGTCATGCACGCCATGGCGCTGCCTGCGCTGGGCATGCTGGCCGGTCTGCTGGTAGCGGTGCTGATCAGCTACCGTAAGCCACGCGACTACGATCAAAGCCTGATCAGCGAGGTAGAGCGCACCGGCACCCGCTATAACAGTCTGTCACTGCTGGTGGCGCTGGTTGCAGTGGCTGCGGCCTTTATCATCCAGCTGTGGCTGGATTCGATGATCATGGGCGCACTAGCGGGGTTCGTTATCTTCTCGCTGTCTGGTGTGGTGCGCTGGCGAGAAGCAGATGATGTCTTCACCGAAGGCATGAAGATGATGGCCATGATCGGCTTTATCATGATCGCCGCCGCCGGCTTTGCCGAGGTCATGCGTGAGACCGGAGCCATCAAGACGCTGGTCGACAGTTCTGCCGCCATGATTGGTGACAACCGCGCGCTGGCGGCGCTGTTGATGCTGCTGGTGGGTTTGCTTATCACCATGGGCATCGGCTCATCGTTTTCGACCATTCCGATTATTGCTGCCATCTATGTGCCACTGGCCATGCAGCTTGGCTTTAGCCCGGCCGCCATTGTTGCTCTGGTGGGTACCGCCGCGGCATTGGGCGATGCGGGCTCACCTGCTTCCGACTCTACTCTGGGGCCGACTGCGGGCCTGAACGTGGACGGCCAGCACAACCACATCTGGGATACCGTGGTTCCAACGTTCCTGCATTACAACTTGCCGTTGATTGCCTTTGGCTGGTTGGCGGTGCTGGTGCTCTGATCGCCGTCCCGGAATGAAAAAGCCCCGAGTAGCCAAGGCTGCTCGGGGCTTTTTTGTCGGGCGCTGATTACACCCGGAAGCGCTTGATCAACTCGTCAATCTGGCGGCCAAGGCTTGCCAGGTGTTGGCCGGCCTGGGCGGTTTCACGGGCGCCGTCGGTGGTTTCGCGGGCCAGTTCGGCGGCTTCGGTCACGTTGCGGTTAACGTCTTCCACCACGGTGGACTGCTGAGTCGTGGCGCTGGCAATGGAGGCATTCAGGGCTACCAGTTGCTGCATGGACTGGGCAATCTGTTCCAGTGCCGCGCCTGCTTCATTGACCTGTTCAACGCTGGCCTGCGAGTGACGGCTGCTCTCGTTGATCACGCTGACCACCGTCTGGGTGTTGGTCTGCAGCTTGCTGATCATGTTGTGGATTTCTTCGGTCGACTGCTGGGTACGCTGCGCCAGGTTGCGCACCTCATCGGCCACCACGGCAAAGCCACGGCCCATCTCACCTGCACGGGCTGCCTCAATGGCGGCGTTCAGAGCGAGCAGGTTGGTCTGTTCGGCAATGTTGCGGATCACATCCAGTACCGAGGTGATCTCCTGCGCATCGCTGGAGAGGGTTTCCATGTGCTCGACCGCAGTGCTGACGCTGCTCGACAGCTGGTTGATTTCACCGATGGTGCGCTCAACCTGGGCGCGGCCGTTGTCTGCCCCCTGATTGGCCTTTTCAACCTCTTCGGCTGCGGCGTTAGCGTTCTGCGCAACATCCTGCACACCGTAGGTAATTTCATTGATGGCGGTGGCCATCAGTTCCATGCGCTCGGACTGGCGGGTCATGTCACGCAGGCTGTTGTTGCTGATCTGGTCAAGCTGGTGGCTGGAACTGATCAGTTGGCGTGCGCTGTCACCGAGTTGCTGAATGATCTCGCTCAGATTGCGGTTGAAGCGGTTGAAGTAGTGCGCAATCTGCGACAGCTCGTCCTTGGCGTTGTCATCCAGGCGGCGGGTCAGGTCTGCCTCGCCGCTGGCCACATCACGCATTGCGTTGACGATCTTGTCCAGCGGTTGCGAGATGCTGCGACCAATAATGAACAGCAGCAGGAACATGGCCAGCACCACCACCGCACTGAGTATGACCGAGCTGATCACGGCGGTGCGGAACTTGGCCTGCATGGCGTCGACATAGATGCCTGTGCCGATCATGTAATCCCAGGGTTTGAAGTGCTTGAAGGCGGCGATCTTGGCGGAGCCGTCTTCTTCACCGGGCTTGGGCCAGGAATATTCAAAACTGGCGGTACCCTTGCTGCGCGCAAGCTGGACCATCTCCGATATGACGTTGACGCCTTCGGTGTTGCGCATGGTGGTCAGGTCGGTACCAACGGTTTGCGGCGCCAGCGGGTGCATGATCATGATGTTGTTCATGTCATTGACCCAGTAGTACTCGTTGCCGCTGTAGCGGACTGCGGCCAGCGCGGCGAGCGCCTGCTGACGGGCCTGCTCGCCGGTCAGTTCGCCGTTCAGCTCTTTCTGGTGATAGAAGGCCATGAGGTCGTGGGCCACCTCGACCAGGTGGGTCGCCTTGGTGATTTCCGCTTGGCGGATTTCCTTGTGCAGGTGGGAGAGAGAGAGCCCTTCGGCAGTGAGGGTACTGACCAGTGCAATAATCAGGATCAGCCAGATCCGCTGGCTGATACGAATGTTGCGCAACAGCTTCATTTACAACCTCCACCCGCTGAGTGAAATATTTCTTGTTATGCCTGCGACCGCGCTGGCAAGGTCCTTCGAGCGCGTTACAGTGTTATCAGTGTGTCGGCTGCATACGTCAAAACCTGAGCGGTAATTTTCCGTCACCTGTGATGGCGATTTGACTCCAAGCGGGCAGGGGTTGCAACCCACAATGCATTTCTGTGATCTTTTCTCATAAAACAAAGCGCGTGTTTTACCGGCTACGCTGGTATAAACGCGCTGCGCCATCGCTGATGGTCTATTCGCTGATTTTGTTTATAAGGGTTTCTCATGCGGTCAATGTTCAAGGTGGTTGGTCTGTGCGCAGGTCTGCTGTGCACGGTTACGGCAGGCTCAATGGCGCAGGCCGATGAACCGCGGGTGGTTGGCTGGATTGAAAAGGGCTTGATCCTGCCGGAGTACACGGCGGTCAAGATCAAGGTCGACTCGGGCGCGCTGACCTCGTCGATGCACGCAGTCAACATGGAAGAGTTCAGCCATCGCGGTAACGACTGGGTGCGGTATGACGTTCCGGTCGAGGATGTGGACACCGGCGAGCAGGTAACCCTGCATTTTGAGCGTCCGGTATTTCGGCGCATCCTGGTACGCGGTGCAGGCGGCTCCGAGCGTCGGCCGGTGGTCAAGATGTCCATCTGCATGGGTGACCAGGTCTACGAAGAGCAATTTTCCCTGCGTGACCGGGGAGAGATGAATTATCCGGTACTGATTGGCCGCCGCACTATCGCGCACATCGGCCTGATCGATGTTTCCAAGACCTTCATGCACAAGCCCAGCTGCTCGCAGGAGCAGATTGATGAAGAGCGTCGCCGTCAGCAGCAGCGCGAAGAAGAGGGCGCTGACAACGAGACAGGCGAGACAGACGACTCTCAGGCCTGACAGAAAAAAGAGGCTGTCCGCTCAGACAGCCCCTTTTTTATCGTGCTTTGCTCGCTTACCACATCAGATCATCGGGGATCTGATACGCGGCATAAGGGTCATCCTCAGCCATGGGCTGCTTGCTGACCTCGGCCACGTGCACCGGCCAGTGCGGCGCGCGTTCACGTACCTTCTCAGCTACTTCTACCGGGATCAGGACAAAGCCGCCTGACAGGCGCGTAATGCCCAGGCGGCCCCGGCTGAGCAGGCCAAACTGCTCTTCGGTGACGTGAATCTTCTTGATCTTGTTCTTGGCGACGAACTGGTAGGGTGTTTCGCCTCCTGTGCGCTCGACCACCGCCTGTTCAATCATCTGCTTGGCCTGGGCTTCAGCTGCCTTGCGCGCCGACTCGGCCTCGCGCTGCTGATTCAGCTCACGGTCGCGGGCCGCTTTCTGCTCGCGGGCCTGTTGTGCGGTGTTGGGCGCTTTTTCGCCGGCTGGCTGCGCTTTGGCCTGCTTTTTCTTGGCGCGCTGCGCCTGCTTGAGTTTCTTCTCGTCGACCAGTCCGGCCTTGAGCAGTTGGGCTTGCAGTGAGTTGACCATGAGTTGCCACAATCATCGTGATGAGGCGCGCGGTGACGCACCGGGTTGACAGCATGCCAGCGGGCTGGCGTTGAGAGGCGCCTAGTCTAGGGTCTGTTGCCGTTTCGCTCAACCGCAACAGGGCGAGGCGTACGCGCTGTTCAGCGTGCGTCGTTTTCTGCGTCTTCGCGTTTGAGCTGCGCCTCGCGGGCTTTCACCTTGGCGATGGTTTCGGGGCTTACCCGGTTGCTGCCGGCGTTGTCGCGCAGCAGCAACAGGCTGCCAACGATACTGCCAAGCGCCAGGGCCATGAACAGCCAGCCGTACCAGGGCATGGTGTCACTCCTTGTTGAGCATGTGACTTCATCATGCGTGCCCCCTGCAGCGATGGCAAGTGCGCACAGATGGTTGGTGCCTTGTGGTCAGGCACGCAGCGACTGGTTGAACATCATGATGGTGTACTCGAACAGCGCGGCCGGGTCGGGCTGACCGGCGACGCAGACGCCTTGCTCCCGTGTTTGCAGAATGATGCCGTGCAGTGCGCCACGCAGATAATAGGCGGTGACCATCGGGTCGCTGATGCGCTCGCGGCTGAGGCTGCCGTCGGTCACGCCGGCTTCCAGTGAGTCGACCATGCAGCCCATGGTCAGAGCGCTGCAGGTTTCCATATCTTCTGTTTGCTCATCCGATTCCATCAGGTGGGCAAAGGTACTGGCGTTGGTCAGTACGTCGAAGTAATCCGGCTGCTCCAGGCTGAAACGGTAATAGCTTTGGCCCATGCGTTCCAGTTGCTGCAGGCCGCTGCCGCCGGCATCTCTGGCTGCGCGAAACTCATTCAGCAGTGCGTAGCCGGCGCGCAGCATGACGCCGCGCATGATGGCGGCCTTGTCCTTGAAATAGACATAGAGCAGAGCGCGGCTCAGCTGGGCGCCCTTGGCAATGTCGTCCATGGACGTGCGTTCATAGCCTTTGCCGAAGAAGCTTTGCTCGGCACTGTTCAGGATGCTCTCGCGGCGCTCCTGTTTTTCCTTCTCTCGGCGTTCTGCGGAACTCATCTGGTCTCCCGTTGATGGTGCATGAAAAACATTCTGTCAGTTATTGACAAAGTGTCAATGTCTGACAGAGTGTTAATAAGGCGATTCACTTCAGGAGCAGGATGATGTTCAGCGCATCGATTTGGCAAGGTTTAACGGCGCGGTATAAGGCCGGGGTGCTGGCGGTTGCAGTGCTGGGGCTGGTTGGTTGCCGTACCAACGCGCCTGAGAGCGGCGCAGCCTCGCAGGCGGTGCCGATACGGGTTGCAGCGGTTAGCAGCGATGAGCGAGCACAGGCGCTGCGGTTTGCCGGGGTGGCCCGTGCCCGTCAGCGCGCCAACCTGACCTTTCAGGTGGGTGGCACGCTGGCCACGCGGCCGTTGGAAATTGGTCAGCAGGTAGCGGCTGGCGAGGTTCTGGCGACACTCTACAACCCGCAGCTGGAGCCCGCCCGGGATGCAGCCCGCGCACGTCTGGCAGAGTTGCAGGCGCAGAGCGCCCAGGCGCGACGTGATGTGCAGCGTACCGAGCAGTTGTTTGAGCGCGGAGTACTGTCACAGGCGGATCAGGAGCAGCAGCGTGCGCGGCTGCAAGCGCTTGAGGCCGGGGTGCGCAATGCCCGGGCGGCGCTGCAGCAGAGTGAGCAAATGAACAGTGAAACACGGCTGCGCGCCCCCTTTGACGGCAGTATTGATGCGCTGCTGGTCGAGCCAGGGGAGTTTGTTGCCGCAGGCCAGCCGGTAGTGCAGCTGGCCGCCGGCCGCGGCCTTGAGGTGGAAGTGATGGTGCCGGCGAGTCTGTTGCAGGGCCTGGAAGTCGGGGCAACGCTGCCGGTCTGGTCCAGCCTGGAGGCCCGGCAGTGGGAGGGCCGTGTGGCCGAGGTGGGCCGTGGTGCAGGTTTTGGCTCAAGCCTTTATCCGCTGGTTGTCAGCTTGCCCGAGGGGCGCGCTGGGGATGCGGTAGAGGTCGGTTTGCAGCCGGCGGGGGCGCAGCAGCTGAGTGTGCCCCTGGCGGCTGTGATGCGTTCTGCCCAGGGGTTGTCGGTCTTTCGGGTTGTAGATTCACGGGCCGAGCGGGTGGCGGTGACGGTTGCCGGCTTTGCCGGCGAGCAGGCGTTGCTGTCCGGTGACGCCTTGGCGGTGGGCGATCAGGTGGTATACGCGGGCCTTAGCCGGCTGGCCGATGGTGATGCCGTGGAGCTGCTGCCATGAGCGCCGCGCAGCTGCTGCGCCCGCGCCTGCTCGGGCTGGTCGTGGTGATGTTGTCGTTGCTGGGCGTGGCCGCCTACCTGACCATGGCGCGTCAGGAGGACCCAAGCTTTCCCTATCGCGCGGGGATGATCACCGTCATCTATCCGGGCGCGGTAGCAGAGTCGGTCGAGCGCCTGATCCTCGAGCCGCTGTCTGACGAGCTGTCGCAGGTGGAGGAGGTCGATTTTATCAGTGCTACCGCCCGCACCGGGGTGGCGCTGGTGCCGGTGCGTCTGCACGACTCCATCTACGATACCGATGCCGCCTGGGATCGGGTAAGGCAGGCGATGGCGCGCGCCGAGCTGTCGTTTCCCGACGGCGTACAGAGCATGGCGCTGGATGATCGCTTGATTGATATTCCGGCGGTGGTATTGGCGGTACGCGGTGACCCGTCTCTGGTGCGCCTGAGTGACGAGGCCGAGCGGCTCAAGCGTCAATTGATGGACTTGCCGGGGCTGTCGCGTGTTGAGCTTTACGGCGATACCGACGAGCAGATCACTATTGCGCTACGCGATGCGCAGATGAGCCGCCTGGGGTTGGCGCCGCAGCAGCTGGCCGCGCTGTTGGCCCAGCGCAACCAGGTGATTCCCGGTGGTTTTGTGGTGGTGGGCAGTCAGCGTCTCGGCGTGCTGCCCAACAGTGAATTTACCAGCCTGGAGGCGCTGCGTGGCACCCAGATCCCGTTGCCCCAGGGCGGCAGCGTGCCGCTGGCGTCGATTGCAGATATCTGGCGCGGGCCGGTGGAGCCGATGGGCGAGCGCGCCTGGTACGACGGCGACCCCAGCGTGCTGGTCGGGCTGGTGCTGGAGCGTGGCCAGGTCGATGCTATTCGCTTTGGTGAACAACTGCGGGCGCGGCTGGCTGCGTTGGAGCCGGACTTTGCTCCGCTGCAGATTGATGAAATGTTCTTTCAACCCGATCAGGTCAAGGAGCGTCTGGACGGGTTGGAGGCAAACCTGATCAGCAGTGTGTTGATCATCATTGCCGTTGTGCTGGTCGGTATGGGCTGGCGCATGGGTGTGCTGGTGGCGCTCATGCTGCCGCTGGTAGCGCTGATCAGCCTGGGTCTGTACGACCTGGGCGGCGGTATCCTGCACCAGATTGCGGTGATCGGCATGGTCATCTCGCTGGGCATTCTGATCGACAACGCCATCGTCATGGTGGAGAACATCCAGGATCGCCTCAACAGTGGAGCCGGGCGTCAGCAGGCTGTGCTGGGTGCGATACGCGAGCTGGCGGCGCCCCTGGGCGCGTCGACTGCCACCCCCCTGGCCGCCTTTACCCCGATGCTGCTGTCCAAGGGCGGCACCGCCGACTTTACCCGCGGCATTCCGGTCATGATCATGTTGACCTTAAGCGTCAGTTATCTGCTGGCAATCAGTGTGGCGCCGCTGCTGGCCGGGCGCTTTCTGCGCCCGGCAGCGCAGCGCACAACGCCTCGTTTGGAGGGCTTTGCAGCCGCGCTGGCGCGCCTCAGCGAGGCGGCGCCCAAGCGTGTGCTGTTGTTGGGCATGGGAGTAGTCGCCTTGAGCCTGGCGTTGGCGCCGCTGGTCAAGCTGCAGTTTTTCCCCAATGCGGACCGTGCGCAGGTGGTGATCGAGCTGTTCATGCCTGAGGGCACTGATCAGCTGCGCACCACCGATGTGGCGGCGGCGTTGGAAGGCGAGCTGAGCGCATATCCGGGCGTACAGCAGGTGCACCGCTTTGTTGGCGCGACCGGCCCGAGTTTCTACTACAACCTCAACCGCTCTCCGCAGGCGCCGAATCGTGCCCGGCTGGTGGTTAATACCGATACGCTGGCCAGCACCGGCCCATTGATTCACTGGGTGCGCGAGCGTGTGGCGCAGCAGTGGCCGGAACTGGATGTGGTGGCCAGCACGCTGGGGCAGGGGCCACCGCGCGAGGCGCCGGTCGAGTTGCGGCTGTATCACGTGGACGACCGCCAGCGCATAGCCAGTGCCGAGCAGCTATTTGCTTTGCTCAAGCAGGTCCCGGGGGAGGTAGATGTGCGCCATGACATTGATCTGGGTGTGCCCACTGTGCGGGTCGAGGTGGACGATGCGCAGGCGCAACGCTTTGGTCTGAGCCGGGCGGATGTTGCCCAGGCGCTCTATCGCCAAAGCCTGGGTAGTACCGTGGAACAGTATCGCCAGGAGCTGGACCCTATCCCGATGCTGTTGCGCACCCACGAGGGCAGCCGCCAGTCGCTGAACCGCCTGCTCTCGACCAGCGTGTTCAATAACGCAGGGCAGGCGATTCCGCTCAGCGCTGTCGCGCGTATTGTGCCGGCCTGGCAGCCCGCGAGCATCACCCAGCGTGATGGCGTGCGCGTGCTCACCGTCAGCGCAGGGCTCGAGGATGGCTACAGCTTCAGTCAGGTACTACGTGAGCTGCAGGCCAGGCTGGAGCAGACGCCGCTGCCGCCCGGTACACGCCTGGAGGTGGGTGGTGATAGCGAAGGCTCGGGTGACGCCAACCGGGCGCTGTTCACTACCGCGCCCATCGGCATCCTCTTGTTGCTGTTCTTTTTGCTGCTGCAGTTCAATTCGTTCAGCCGGCTGGGGATTGTCCTGTTAACGGTGCCGCTGGCCAGTGCAGGCGTGTTGCCGGGGCTGGTGCTGTCGGGGGCGCCATTCGGCTTTCAGTCATTGCTTGGGGTGATCGCGCTGGTGGGTATCGTGGTTAATAACGCCATTGTGTTGATTGACGTGGTGGATCAGCGCCTGGCCAGCGGCTTGAATATCGATGCTGCGGTGTCCGAGGCAGTGCTGCGGCGTACCCGGCCGATCCTGTTGACCACGGCGACCACCATTGCCGGATTGTTGCCCCTGGCGCTGTCCAGCTCGACCCTCTGGCCGCCGATGGCCTGGGCTATTATCTCCGGTTTGCTGGCCTCAACCGTATTGACGCTGCTGGTGGTGCCGGCGGTATGTCGTTTGGCGCTGCGCCCAAGGCAGCAGCCGACAGTGGAGGTGACGCAGGTGCCTGCAGATATTTTTAAATAATCGCACGCAAGTGCTTGACTCCGTTGGCGGAATCGATAAAATGCGCGCCAGTTCAGACGGACAGGGCGCTAGCCCAAACCCCTAAACAGGGTGTTCTCTGATCTATGCGCAGCGGTAGTTCAGTTGGTTAGAATACCGGCCTGTCACGCCGGGGGTCGCGGGTTCGAGTCCCGTCCGCTGCGCCATTTCGCAAAAGCCCTGATTCGCAAGAGTCAGGGCTTTTTTGCTTTTGTCTTGCGGATGCTCAGCCGAGGTGATCCGGGTCAATTGCCTCGCCCTTCCAGGCGTCTAGCTGGGCGCGAATATCCTCAAACATCGCGTCATACTCGTGGTGCGCCGACAGTGACATGAATTCTCGCGTGAGCACGCCGTGACGGCGCAGCAGATGATCTATGTTGCTGGCAAAGTTAAAGGCGGTATCGCGTGGCAGACTGAAGCTTTCGCGCACCGCCTGCTGGTTTATCTCCCCCTCGACAACAAACTCGACGCCGCTGCGCTGTGCATCGACGCTGTAGTGAATATCCAGATTGAAACCCGTGTCTGTGGGCAGCAGTTGGATACGACTGAGATGCAGATGGCCTGGCTCGAACATGAGGTGTCCTCCTTGCAGTCAGCCTAGACCGGTTGCGTTGGCAGTCAATACGGCTGCTGGCATGCCTCTTGCTGAATCTCACAGGTGATTGGCAGAGGATGGACTATGACATCGGCGTTGGACTTTATGCTGGCGGCGCGGCGCAGCGAGATGCAGGGTTTGCAGGCGCTATCGGTCACCTGTGCCCTGGTGGTTCAGGTAAGCCGGCTGGTTCATGCGTTGCAGCGCGAGCGCGGATACTCCAATTTCTGCCTCGGCGGGCAGGCGGCGACTCACGTGCAGATGTTGGATGAGCTCAGTGAGCAGGCGCGCGAGCAAGAACAGGTTGTGCGCGGGGCGCTGGGCCAGATTGACCTAGAAGACAGCACCAGCGCCGATAAGGCGCAGCTGTATACCCGCATTGCCTACGCCTTGCATGCGCTCGACGGCTTGCCGGGCCTGCGCCAGCGTGTGCGAGAGGAATCGGTGTCGGCCAGCGAGGCGACGCGGCAGTTCTCGCGGCTGGTTGCTGCATTGCTCGCGGTGGTATTCGAGGCCGCAGATACCGCTGTAGACCCCCGGGTTACCCGCGCACTGACTGCCCTGTTCAACTTTATGCAGGGCAAGGAGCTGGCCGGGCAGGAACGGGCTACCGGGGTGGCTGGTTTTATGGCGGGTTTCTTTGATGCGACGCTGCAGGATCGGCTGCGCTTTCTGCAGGACGGGCAGCAGCGCTGCTTCGAGAGTTTTACCGAGTCGGCTGACGATACGGCGCGTGCGGCGTGGGAGCAGCTGTGCGGCGCCGAACTGGTCGAGCAAATAGAGCGACTGCGTCAGGTGGCGGTGCGCACCACCTCTGCCCAGCGGGTGCAGGGCGAACTGGGTGACCTGTGGTTTGATCTCACCAGCGCTCGCATGGACACCATGAAGCAGATTGAAGACCAGCTCGCTGACGGTTTGCAGCAGCTGTGTGCACAGCAGACCCGCAAGGCCAAGGCCGATCTGGATAACCAGCGCCGGCTGCTGCGCCAGCTTGACCAGCTTGACCGGGACGCAGGGCAGGGCGCGCCCCGACTGTACAACGTGCAGGCCACCGACTTGCAGGCGCTGCCCGGTGAGGCGCCTGGTGGTGAGGTCAATCGCTCGCTGCTGGATGCCTTGCACGAACAGACCCAGCGTTTGCAGCAGTTGCAGGATGAGCTGGAGCAGGCCCGTGAAACGCTGAATGAGCGCAAGCTGGTCGAGCGCGCCAAGGGTCTGTTGATGAGCCAGCATGGTTTGAACGAAGAAGAGGCCTATCGCACCTTGCAGAATGCGGCGATGGAGCGCGGGCAGCGGCTGGCCGAGGTGGCGCGCACGGTGCTTGAGCATAGCGGCCAACGCAAGCTGTCCTGAAGTCTTGCGCGCTCTGTCGTGGTGCGCGCTCTGCTTGGTATTGGTGCGTGGCGCGCTCTGACGGGGCGCCCAGGCTGACGTAGATCAAGGCGCAGGGGAACTTGTGCCGTCATTATTCATCTGAATGTCATGCTGGCGCGATAGCGTCGGCTGGAACCCAAAGAAACGACAGGAGCGTCGCATGAACGATTACGTAGAAGAGCTTATTGAACTGCAATCCCAGCAATGGGACGACGATGTAGAAGACGCCGAAGAGATGTAAAAACTCTTCGCGCGTTTTCTTTATTATCTGCTTTATCCCTCTGTTTTAAATCTTTATTTCCTTCTCTATTCTGTTCGCCTCCAGCAGCGCTTTGCGGTAGCTGCCGGGCGGTGAGCCAGTCCAGCGTTTGAAAGCCCTCTGCAACGCCTCGGGGGATGAAAACCCCAAAAGGTAAGCTACCTCGCCCAACGCCAGTTCGGTATCGCGTATATAGCTGATCGCCAGATCGCGGCGCATCTCGTCGAGTATCTGCTGGTAGGTGGTATGCGCTTCGTGCTGCAGCCGTCGGCGCAGTGTCCAGGCGGTCATGCCCAGGTGTTCGGCAACCGCAGGCAGTGCCGGCGGTTGGCCGTCCAGGCGCGGCGCCACGAGGCTTTCCACGCGCTCGCGCAGACCGCGGTGTCGCGTCAGCTCGCGCAGCTGTTGGCTGCACAGCTCGCGCAGATGTGCGTAGGTGCCGGCTGCACTTTGCGTCAGTGGCAGCGACAGGCTGCGAGGCTCCCAGACCAGTTGGTTGTGCTGCTGCTCAAAGTGGACCGGGCAGCCAAATACCTCGTCGTAGCGGGCAGCGTAGGGCGGTGCGGGAAACTCGATATGCACCTCGCGCAGTCGCGCCTGGCCGCCTGTCAGGACGCGTCCGGCATGGGCGCGTGCCGCCAGCGCCGAGTCCACCACAAACAGGTTGAACATGTTGTACGGGCTGATCGAGTAAAAGCGCAGCGCCGGTGGTTCAAAGCTGGAATGCCCCCGATAGTTCTGACTGCCAAGCAGCTCGAATTCGACCAGCGTGGCAAAGGCCTCTTCCAGCGTTGGTGCGCATTGGGCTGTCATGCCGGCCAGTCCGAGGTGGCTGAGCTGGCTGCAACTGCCCATGGTCAGGCCGATGGCCGGGTTGCGCGTGTAACGGATGGCCGCGTTACCCAGGCGCATAAAGCGGGCAATGCTGATGCGCGCGTGGGGCTGGGCGAGCAGGGCATCATCTATACGAAAACGTGCCAGCAAGGGCGCCGGGTCCAGCCCTGAGCGCTGTATCGCCTCGCGCAGGGCCAGCAGGTAGCCGACCGAAATATCACCCAGTTTCATGGCGTCGTCCGCGATAGGGGAGATGTCGTAGTGTAATTTACCGTTATTAAAGTGTCACTTCAGGTTATTGAGCGGCGCTGCGAGCGGGCCTATTGTTTTGCTCACAAACAGGCGCTGGGCACGTATCCGAGCGCCGTACCTGATGATGACGCCGGAGTAACCGATGAGCGAACAAACCCTGTATCCGCACCTGCTGGCCCCGCTGGACCTGGGCTTCACCACCTTGCGCAACCGCACCCTGATGGGTTCCATGCACACCGGGCTCGAAGAGCGCCCCAACGGCTTTAACCGTCAGGCGGCCTATTTTGCCGAGCGCGCACGTGGCGGGGCTGGTCTGATCGTGACCGGTGGCATCGGCCCGAACGAGGAAGGCTGTGTGGCTCAGGGTGCGGCCAAGATGACCACGCCGGAAGAGGCTGCCGAGCACCGCGTGATTACCGATGCCGTGCACGCTGAAGGCGGCAAGATCTGCATGCAGATTCTGCACGCCGGCCGTTACGCCTATAGCCCCAAGCAGGTTTCCGCCAGCGCCGTGCAGGCGCCGATCAACCCGTTCACCCCCAAGGAGCTGGACGAGGACGGGATCGAGAAGCAGATTTCTGACTTTGCCCGTTGCGCCACGCTGGCCAAAGAAGCGGGTTACGACGGTGTCGAGGTGATGGGCTCTGAGGGTTACTTCATCAACCAGTTCCTGGTTGCCCATGTGAACAAGCGCACCGACCGCTGGGGCGGCAGCTACGAAAACCGCATGCGCCTGCCGGTCGAAATCGTACGCCGTGTGCGTGAAGCGGTAGGCACCGACTTCATCATCATCTATCGCCTGTCGATGCTCGATCTGGTGGAAGGCGGCAGCACCTGGGATGAAATCGTTATGCTCGCCAAGGCCATCGAGAAGGCCGGCGCCACCATCATCAATACCGGCATCGGCTGGCACGAAGCGCGCATTCCGACCATCGCGACCAAGGTGCCGCGCGGTGCCTTTGCCAAGGTCACGGCCAAGCTCAAGGGTGAGGTCTCCATTCCGCTGGTGACCACCAACCGCATCAACACGCCGGAGTTGGCTGACCAGCTGCTGGCTGACGGCGCCGCTGACATGATCTCCATGGCGCGTCCGTTCTTGGCCGACCCGGAGTTCGTCAACAAGGCTGCTGCTGGCCGCGCCGATGAAATCAATACCTGTATCGGTTGTAACCAGGCCTGTCTGGATCACACCTTTGGCGGCAAGCTGACCAGTTGTCTGGTCAACCCGCGCGCCTGTTACGAGACCGAGCTGAACTTCATTCCAACCACCCAGGTGAAGAACATCGCCGTGGTGGGCGCTGGCCCGGCGGGTCTGGCGGCTGCGACCGTGGCTGCCGAGCGCGGGCACAACGTCACCCTGTTTGATGCAGCGGACCAGATCGGTGGCCAGTTCAATATCGCCAAGCTGGTGCCGGGTAAGGAGGAGTTCTACGAAACTCTGCGTTACTTCGGCAAGCGGATCGAGAAGACGGGCGTGAAGCTGGAACTGAATCGCCGTGTCAGTGCCGCTGATCTGACCGAGTTTGATGAAGTGATTCTGGCGACCGGTATCGTGCCGCGCACGCCGGATATCCCGGGCATCGACAACCCGAAAGTCATCGGCTATCTGGACGCCATTTTGCAGCGTAAGCCGGTCGGCCAGAAGGTGGCTGTGATCGGCGCTGGTGGGATCGGCTTTGATGTGTCCGAGATGATCACCCATCAGGGCACCAGCCCAAGCCAGGACATTGATCTGTTCTGGAAAGAGTGGGGTATCGACCCGAACTTGGAAGCCCGCGGCGGGATCGCCGGCGTCCAGCCGCAGCCGCATCCGCCGGCGCGTGAGGTTTACCTGCTGCAGCGCAAGACCAGCAAGGTCGGTAACGGCCTGGGCAAGACCACTGGCTGGATTCACCGTGCGGGCCTTAAGAGCAAGCAGGTGCAGATGCTTAACTCGGTCAACTACCTGAAGGTGGATGACGAAGGTCTGCACATCAGCATTGGCGAGAATGGCGAGCCTAAAGTGCTGCCGGTCGATACCATCATTCTGTGCGCCGGTCAGGAGCCGCTGCGAGAGCTGCAGGACGGCCTGGTTGCCGCCGGCAAGAATGTGCACCTGATTGGCGGTGCCGATGTGGCGGCCGAGCTGGATGCCAAGCGCGCCATCGATCAGGGTTCGCGTCTGGCTGCCGCTATCTGACGCGCCGGTAGCTGATACCTCGCAAAGGGGTATCAGCTACCAAAAAGTGCGACGGACTCGGCTTTTTCAGCCTCAGGTCCTCGGCGCTTGCCGGTCCCTTGCCAAGTCGGTCACACACGACATGGAACCTTTTGCCTACACTGTGAGACTGATGAGGGATTAGGGGCAGCCATGTCCCGCATAGGGACCAGCCGCTGCAGGGCGAGGAGACTGAATGATGAGCACGGCAGCCAAGCCGTTACTGACCGAAGCGGTCATGTTCTTTTCCGAACGGGGGATCAGCAAGGAAATGCTGTTCCCCGAGTTCGAGGCATTGCTGGATGGCCTGGTTGCCTCCCCCGAATTTGCTGACGAAACCGTGGAAGCGGTTTTTTTGCAGATCAACGCCCGGCTGCAGGTGCGTGCCGCAGTCTTTTTTACCCTGGATTTTGACCTGGACGGCTACGTCAATCGCCTGTGGAATATGCCGCTGCGCCAGATTGCCGAGCGCGCCGAGCGCGGGCCGGATATGGGCGGCGGGCCCATCCGCCTGGTGTGCCTGGGCTACAACAAGCAGCCGCAGTATCGGCCCATGCTCTGGAAGCCCGGTCAGCGCGCCGGCACTAACGATTTGGCCTTGGTCAAGGACGCCGTAGCGCGCAACTCCCTGGGCATTCTCGGTGAAGATGAGGAAGCCCTGGGGGTGATCTCGCCCGAGCGCCTTAATATCGCTGCCGAGGACGCGTGGTACGGCGGTGGCAACATCGTCGGTGGTGTTGCGGCGGAAGCGGCGGTGGCCGAAGAAGCGCAGGCCCAGCAGGAAAAGCACACCCGCGAGGTGCGCGAGTATCGCCAGCAGATCGAGCTGCTCAACAACCGCCTGCGTGCGTTGACGCTGGAGAAGGAGCAGGCGCTGGTGGAGCTGCGCGGTATCCACGCCGAACATCTGGAAATCGTGCAGGGTGAGCTGCTGGACATCAAGCAGGAGCTGGCCCAGCAGCAGAAGGTGAACGCCAACCTCAAGCGTGAACTGAGCAAGGCGCAAAGCCGCTCATCCACCGATATCGAGTAGTCTGGCCGCTCAGGCGGGCCAGGCGTCATCCACGCAGAGCAGCCGTTCGGCGCTCAGGCTGTCATCTTCCGCGGCACAGAACATGCGCGCCCGATGCCGCCCCAGGCCCAGGCAGAGCGCACGCATGGCCGATAGGCTAAGCGTTTCGCTAGTGTCAGCTGGCGGTGGCATCAACCATTCCTTATGCGGCAGCTGCAGCCAGCGCGAGTGTGCGGGTAGCGTCTTCAGTGCGTGCACGGGACACCAGTGCAGGGGCTTGGGCGGTGCCAGTCCGCCTGCTGGCAGCGGCATTGGCTGATCCAGCGGGGTGAACAAACCGCCTTGCAACCAGGCGGCCGCGACTTCGGGCAGCGGAAGCGCGCGATGGGCAGTGGCTAGCTCTGGCAGGCGCTGACTGAGCGGCAGTTGATGCTGGGTCAGACGCGCCAGTTTGTGGGCCAGGGTGTCGCGGGTATCAATGCCCCACCAGTGCTGCGGGTCACTGCAATGTTGTTGCGGGTTGTGCAGGTCGGCGCGGCCCAGGTAGAACTTGACCGCCAACTCCAGGTGCACGATGGCGCCGTCGGCCGCCTGCATCACCAGATCAATCTCCCCCAGCGTGTGAGCGCCACGGCGCAAGGCGATATTGTGCGCCAGAATGCGCGTATCCGGCGCAAGTGTCAGCAGGGCGTGCCATAGGCGCTCGTAGTGGCTGCCAAGGCGCCGGTCTGGCGAATCGCTGAATAGCTCGGCCAGGCGATGCGGGGCTTCGTCCAGTGCGCTCAGTTCATGCCAGAGCTGGTCCGGGTCCTGGCGCCAGATAGAGTCCTGCAGCGGGTCGCGCATGGGCAATAACTGGCTGTCGAGCAGCGCCGGGCTGGCGGCTACCCAGGCCAGGTCGCGGACAAGCGGATTGTGAAAACGCGGTGGCATCGCGGCTCCCGTATTTGCCAGTCACAGCTGGCTGCGGAATAATCGGCGCGTGCCCTCAGTCTCGGGCATCTCACAGACGAACGCAAAGGGGTGGTATGGATCAGTTCCGCAACATCGGTCTCATTGGACGTCTGGGCAGCGGGCGCGTGGTCGATACCCTCAAGCGGCTCAAGCGCTTTCTGCTCGACACCGGGCACACCGTCATTCTGGAAGACGCGGTAGCGGAGCTGCTGCCCGGACACCAGCAGCAGGTCTGTTCACGCAAGATGATGGGCGAGATCTGCGATCTGGTGATTGTGGTCGGCGGCGATGGCAGCTTGCTTGGCGCCGCGCGTGCACTGTGCCGCTACAACATTCCGGTGCTGGGTGTGAACCGTGGCGGCCTGGGCTTTCTGACCGATATTCCGCCAGATGAACTCGAAGCCCGCGTAGGCGAGGTGCTGGCCGGCAAGTACATGGTCGAAACGCGCTTTCTGCTCGACGCCTTTGTGCGCCGTGGCGAGGAGCAACTGGGCACCAGTGAAGCGTTGAACGATGTGCTGCTGCACCCGGGCAAGTCGGCGCGGATGATCGAGTTTGAGCTCTATGTCGACGGCCAGTTCGTCTACAGTCAGAAGTCGGACGGGCTGATTGTCGCCACGCCCACCGGCTCAACCGCCTACTCACTGTCGGCCGGCGGGCCGATCATGCATCCCAAGCTGGATGCCGTGGTGCTGGTGCCGATGTTTCCGCACACTCTGTCCAGCCGCCCGATCGTGGTTGATGGCAACAGCGAGCTGAAGATCATCATTTCCAAGCAGAGCGGTATCTATCCGCAGGTCAGCTGTGATGGTCAGGTGCACATGTCCTGCGCGCCCGGCGACAGCATTACCATCCGCAAGAAGCCGCAGAAGCTGCGCCTTTTGCATCCACTGGATCACAACTTCTACGCCATTTGCCGCAGCAAACTTGGTTGGTCCAGCCGCTTGACGGAGCAGTAAGGTGAGCGACGCAGAGCTCGACCGGGGCTATGACATCATTGGTGATGTGCACGGCTGCGCGCATACCCTCGAACGCCTGCTGGAGCAGATGGGCTACCGCCGGCTGAATGGCGTCTGGCAGCACCCGCGCAGGCAGGCGCTGTTTCTCGGCGACATTATTGATCGTGGCCCGCGTATTCGTGAGGCTCTGCACCTGGTGCGCGACATGGTTGAAGCAGGGCAGGCGCGCTGCATCATGGGTAATCACGAATTCAACGCCATCTGCTGGGAAACGCCCGCACCGCCCGGCAGCGCGCGCAGCTACCTGCGCGAGCATACCGAGCGGCATCACCGCCTGATTGGCGACACCCTGGCGCAGTTCGACCCCTGGCCGCAGGAGTGGCGCGAGTTTGTACAGTGGTTCGGCGATCTGCCGTTGTTTCTGGATATGGGCCCGTTCAGGCTGGTGCACGCCTGCTGGGACAGCAGTCTGATCGAGCCGCTGCGCCAAGACTACCCGGACGGGCGCATTGACGACGAGTTTCTGATTGCCTCGGCCCATTGGGGCAGCTTTCCCGCGCAAACCTTCGACCGCCTGCTGCGTGGCACCGACATGCGCTTGCCGCACGGCATCACCATGACAGGGAAAGACGGCTTTACTCGCGCCTTCTTCCGCACCAAGTTCTGGGAGGAGGCACCAGAAACCTACGGTGATGTGGTGTTTCAGCCCGATGCCCTGCCTGAGCCGGTGGCGGAAAAGCCGCTCACCGAACAGCAGAAGGCCGAGCTGATGATCTATCAGCCCCATGACCCGCTGCTGTTTGTCGGCCATTACTGGCAGCAGGGTACGCCGCAGCCAATCCGCCCCAATCTGGCCTGCCTGGACTACAGCGCTGTGAAGTACGGCAAACTGGTGGCCTATCGGTGGAGCGGAGAAACGCGTCTGGAACGCGATCACTTTGTCTGGGTCGAAGTCCCGCAAATGAGTTGAAGCGAGGCCCGCATGCTGAAAGCACTGACCTGTCCGCTGGATGAAGATCTGGCGCCGCTGGCGCAGTTTCTGCGCAGTCGTGGGGTGGTACACCGGATTGCCGAAGAGCGCGGCGAGCAGGTGATCTGGGTGGTTGATGAGGCGAGCGCGCAGATTGTGCGCAGCCTGTATGAACAGGGCGTCGACAGTTTGCCTCGGGCGAGCGGTGCGCCGCGCGCGCCCAGCCCGGCGGCGCAGTTCTGGCGTCAGGCCCACCGATTGATACCGGTCACCCTCGGCGTTTTGCTGATCACTGCCGTGGTCGCGCTGTTAACCGGCCTTGGCACTGACCTGCGCCAGGTGGTGATGTTCACCTTCACGCCGCTGGAGCCTAGCGGCTATCTGGCCGAACAACCTGATATGACCCAGTGGTGGCGCTTGATAACGCCGATCTTTCTGCACTTTGGTGTCATGCACCTGGCGTTCAACGCGCTCTGGTATTGGGAGTTGGGGCGGCGCATTGAAATGCGCTCCGGCGGGCTGTGGCTGCTGGGTCTGACGCTGCTGATCGGGCTGGTCTCCAATACCGCCCAGTGGCTGTGGAGCGGCAACAGCAGTCTGTTCGGCGGGCTGTCTGGCGTTTTGTACGGCCTGCTTGGTTATTGCTGGCTGTATCAGAAGCTGGCGCCGAACGTGTTCTTTGATCTGCCACGCGGGGTCATCATCATGATGCTGGCCTGGCTGGTGCTGTGCATGACCGGGTTGATAACTCTGCTGGGGTTTGGCGCCATTGCCAATGCCGCGCATGTCAGCGGCTTTGCTGCCGGCTGCCTGATCGGCGCAGTGGCAGGTGCGTTGCAGCGTCAGCGGCAGGTACAATAGCCACTTTCACTCATCCAGCGGGAGACCCGATGACTACCTTCGTCGAGATGCTGCGCAACATCAGCCCGGAAATCTATCAAAGCCTCAAGCTGGCCGTGGAAATCGGCAAATGGCCCGACGGGCGCAAGCTGACGCGCGAGCAGAAGGAACTCTGCCTGCAGGCGATGATTGCCTGGGAACAGGACAATCTGCCGGAAGAAGAGCGCACCGGGTACATGGGGCCGCAAGGCTGCAAGTCGCAGGAGAAGGAAATCCCCAATATTCTGTTTTCGACCCGCTCGGAGACCTTGCATTGAGCCAGCTGCAGTTTCAGGGCGGCGTCAGCAAAATGCGCGGCCAGCTAGAGTCACCCGAGACGCCGGTTACCTACAGCTTGCCGATTGGTGAAGAGCAGGTGCCGCTTAACGCCTTGCTTGGCAAGACACTGCGTCTGGAAGCGCTGGGCGTTATCAATTGCGTGCACTGTGGCCGCAAGACCAAGAAAAGCTTCAGCCAGGGCTACTGCTACCCGTGCTTCACCAAGCTCGCGCAGTGCGATGTCTGCATCATGAGCCCGGAGAAGTGCCACTACGATCAGGGTACCTGTCGTGAGCCGGCATGGGGTGAGCAGTTTTGCATGACTGATCACATCGTCTATCTGGCCAATTCGTCGGGCCTGAAGGTGGGCATTACCCGCGCCACCCAGATTCCGACGCGCTGGATCGACCAGGGCGCAAGCCAGGCGTTGCCGATCATGCGCGTGGCCACCCGGCAGCAGTCTGGTCTGGTGGAAGACCTGCTGCGTCAGCAGGTGGCAGACAAGACCAACTGGCGCGCTCTGCTCAAGGGTGATCCGGAGCCGCTGGATTTGTGCGCCGAGCGCGATCGCCTGCTGGATAACGCCGAGGCAGGCCTGACTGAGCTGCAGTCGCGTTTTGGCTTGCAGGCGATTCAGTTGCTGCCGCAGGCCGAGGCGCTGGAGATTCGTTATCCGGTCGAGCAGTACGTGGCCAAACCGCAATCGGCCAACCTGGACAAGGACCCGGTGCTCGAAGGCACACTGCTTGGCATCAAGGGGCAGTACCTGCTGCTCGACACTGCAGTTATCAATATTCGCAAATACACCGCCTACCAGCTGGCCTTCAGCGCCGGTTGAGCCATAACGGCAGGGCCGCCCTGCAGCGGGGCGGCCGAACATGATTTCACCGGCCGACCTCGGCCGCAGCGGAGCTCTGACATGCGTACCGAACAACCCAAGACGATTTACCTCAAGGACTATAAGGCGCCGGATTACTGGATCGACGAGACCCAGCTGACCTTTGAGCTGTTCGAGGACCACGCGCTGGTGCACAGCCGCCTGGCGTTGCGCCTGAACAGCGACCTGCACGGCGAGGGCGCACTGCCTGCGCTCACGCTGCATGGCCAGGAGCTGGCGCTGCTCAAGGTAGTGCTGGATGAGCGCGAGCTGGGCGAGGGCGACTATCAGGTCGATGATGACAGCCTTAGCCTGCAGCCAGCCGATGCCACCTTCGCGCTGGCGCTGACCACCCGCATCGAACCGCAGAACAACACCGCGCTGGAAGGGCTGTACAAGTCCGGCAGCATGTTCTGCACCCAGTGCGAGGCCGAGGGCTTTCGCAAGATTACCTACTACCTCGACCGCCCGGACGTAATGAGCCGCTTCACCACCACGGTGATTGCCGAGCGCGAGCGTTACCCGGTCCTGCTGTCAAACGGCAACCCGATTGCCTCCGGCGAGCACGAAGGTGGTCGCCACTGGGTCAGCTGGGAAGACCCTTTCCCCAAACCGGCCTACCTGTTCGCCCTGGTCGCTGGTGATTTGTGCCTGCTGCAGGACAGCTTCACCACCATGAGCGGGCGCGAGATTGACCTGCGCATTTACGTCGAGCCGGAAAACCGCACCCAGTGCGACCACGCCATGGACAGCCTCAAGCGCTCCATGCGCTGGGATGAAGAGGTCTATGGCCGTGAGTACGATCTGGATATCTTCATGATCGTTGCGGTCAATGATTTCAACATGGGCGCGATGGAGAACAAGGGCCTCAATATCTTCAACTCCAGCTGCGTGCTCGCGCATCAGGACACTGCGACCGACATGGCCTTCCAGCGGGTCGAGGCGGTGGTCGCGCACGAATATTTCCACAACTGGTCCGGTAACCGGGTTACCTGCCGTGACTGGTTCCAGCTGTCGCTGAAAGAAGGCTTTACCGTCTTCCGCGATTCCGAGTTCTCCGCTGACATGAACTCGCGCACGGTCAAGCGCATTGAGGATGTCACCTTCCTGCGTGCCAACCAGTTTGCCGAAGACGCCGGCCCCATGGCACACCCGGTGCGCCCGGATTCCTTTATCGAGATCTCCAACTTCTACACCCTGACCGTCTACGAGAAGGGCGCAGAGGTGGTGCGCATGCTGCACACGCTGCTGGGCGAGGAGGGCTTTCGCAAGGGCACCGACCTGTATTTTGAGCGGCATGATGGTCAGGCGGTGACCTGCGATGACTTCATCAAGGCGCTGGAAGACGCCAACGGCGCCGATTTCAGCCAATTCAAGCGCTGGTACAGCCAGGCCGGTACCCCGCGCCTGAGCGTCACCAGCGAGTATGACGCGACGCGCTGCGAATACCGCCTGCACTTCGATCAGGTCTGCCCGCCAACGCCCGGCCAGCCCGACAAGCTGCCGCAGGTGATTCCGGTGAGAATGGCGCTGCTGGACCGTGACGGCAAGGAGATGGCGCTGCAGCTCAATGGCGAGGCGCTGGGTACCGAGGCTGTTGTGTCCATCACCGAAGCCGAGCAGACGCTGGTATTCGAGAATGTACCGACTTGCCCGCTGCCGTCTTTGCTGCGCGGCTTCTCTGCGCCGGTCAAGTTGAGCTATCCCTACAGCCGGGATGATCGCGTGTTCCTGGCCAAGCACGACCCGGACGGGTTCAATCGCTGGGAGGCGGCCCAAGGTTTGGCGGTAGATGTGCTGCAGGGGCTGGTCGATATTCATCGGGCCGGTCGCCCGCTGAACCTGGATCAGCGGCTGGTGGACGTCATGCGCAGCGTAATCACCGATTCCGAGCTGGACGCTGCCATGGTGGCAGAAATCATCCGCCTGCCGTCCGAGGCCTACCTGGTCGAGTTGGCCGACGTGGCGGACGTTGACGCCATCCACTTTGCCCGTGAGTGGCTGCGCCGCGCGCTGGCTGTGGCCCTGCGTGACGACATGGCTGCCCGCTACCAGGCCCTGGCAGCGGCCGGGGCAGGGGAGTTCAGTGCCAGTGCGCCGGCCATGGCTGATCGCAGCCTGAAGAACAGCCTGCTGGGTTATCTGATGCTGACGGGCGAGCAGCAGGTGTTGAACTGGTGCGTGCGCCAGTTTGTGGAGGCCAGCAACATGACTGACCGCCAGGCGGCGCTGGTCGCGCTGGTCAACTCACCCTTCGAGCAGCAGCGCGAAGCGGCGCTGGCGGACTTTGCCGAGCGCTGGGCAGCTTATCCGCTGGTGATGGATCAGTGGTTCAGTGTTCAGGCGGTAGCCTCGCAACCGGGCGCGCTGGAGCGCGTCGAGAAGCTGATGGAGCATCCGCTGTTCACCTTGCGCAACCCGAACAAGGTGCGTGCGCTGATTGGTGCTTTCGTCAATCAGAACCTCGCCAACTTCCACGCCATCGACGGCAGCGGCTATGCCTTCCTGGCTGATCGCATTATTGAACTGGACCGCAGCAATCCGCAGATTGCCTCGCGTCTGGTTACGCCGCTGAGCCGCTGGCGCAAGTTCGACGACGAGCGTCAGGCGCTGATGCGCGCACAGCTCTCGCGTATTCTGGCCGAGAAACTGTCGCCAGATGTCTATGAGGTGGTGAGCAAGTCGCTGGCCTGACCGGCAACGGCGAGTTCAGGAGCGCCAGCCGTCTGGCGCGCGGCTCTTGAACTCGCCGTCAATAAATGAGTTACTCAGCACGCGCAAGCGTGAAATTTTAATAAAAAATTACCGACAGGTATTTGTACCCGGCCCTAGAGGCCTCTAATATGCCCTGTCCGCTAGCGGAATGACTGCATGGCTGCGCCTGCGCTGCAGCTGGCCCCATGTGGCGACAACATGCTTCCCGTAGCGGAGCAACACCTATAAAAACAAAGAGGGGTGGTGTTTATGCGTAAGCCGTCTATCTGGCGCGCTTCACTAGCAACCCGCGCAGCTGTCTCACTGCGGGGTTCGTATCTCAAGAAAGCGTTTTCTGTTTCTGCGTTGACCTCTGCCGTTATGTTGTCCGGCATGGGCGCGCTCGGCTCGGCTGCCGTTCAGGCAAATGATACGGTCGATGAGGCCGTAAAACCGGCTATTCAATCGCCGTTGGCTTCTCACACGCTGTTGATTGACGCCGCTGTGGTGGGTGATCGCCTGGTTGCTGTCGGCAGTCGCGGGCACATTGTCTATTCCGACGATCAGGGCAAGAGCTGGACTCAGGCCGAGGTGCCGGCGCGTCAGCTGCTGACCGCGGTGTACTTTGTCGACGACAAGCACGGTTGGGCCGTTGGTCACGACTCCCTGATTCTGAACACCACCGATGGCGGTGCCACCTGGGCCATGCAGTACCGCGACCCGGAGCTGGATCAGCCGGTTGACCCGGACGGCCCCAGCCTGCTTGAACGCCCGCTGATGGACGTGTGGTTCCGCGATGCCAATACCGGCTTCGCTATCGGCGCCTACGGCACCTTCCTGCGTACCGACGATGGTGGCAACACCTGGGAAGATCGCACCTACGACATCGATAACCCGGATGGCTTCCACTACAACGCCATGGCTGAGGTCAAGGGCGCGGGTCTGTTCATCGCCGGTGAGATGGGCACGCTGTACCGCTCGCCTGACTTTGGTGACACCTGGGAAACCCTCACCGATCTGCCCTATGACGGCTCTTGGTTCGGTGTATCCGGTACTGCGCAAAACAACGTGGTACTGGTTTGGGGCCTGCGCGGCAATCTCTTCCGTTCTACTGACTTTGGCGACAGCTGGCAGCAGATAGAACTGAAGACGCCGAGAAACGGCCCGCTGGAAGCGACCCTGCTGGGTGGCGGCCTGTCGGCAGAAGGGCAGGTGGCAGTCGTGGGTGTTGGCGGCGTTGTGCTGACCAGCGACAACGGCGGCCGCAGCTTTGACGTCATGACCCGTCCGGACCGTGTGGCACTGGCTTCGGCCCGTGTGCTGAGCAACGGCGAACTGCTGCTGGTAGGCCAGCATGGTGTTGTCACCATGCCTGCCGACGCACTGCACGCGCACTGATAATAATTACAAGCCAGGAGAATCTGGATGTCCTTTGACCAGAAAGATGCCCCCTTCATGGAGCGGTTGGTCTTCAACAACCGCCTTGTGGTGGTGGTGCTGTTTACCCTCGTTTCACTGTTTCTCGGTTATCAGGCGCTGCAGGTACGGCCCGATACCAGCTTTGCCAAGATGATTCCGCTTGAGCACCCGTACATCGTCAACATGCTCGAGCACCAGGACGATCTCGCCAACCTCGGTAACTCCATCCGCATCGCGGTGGCCATCGAGGACGGTGATATTTTCAGTTCCGAGTACATGGAAACCCTCAAGCAGATCAACGACGAGGTGTTCTTCCTGCCCGGTGTAGACCGCTCCAACCTGCGCTCGCTGTGGACGCCGAACGTGCGCTGGACCGAGGTGACCGAGTATGGCTTTGATGGCGGCCCGGTAACCAACCACCCGGCCTACACCAACGAGCAGGACCTGGAAGAGCTGCGTGCCAACGTACTCAAGTCCGGTGAAATCGGTCGTCTGGTAGCCAACAACTTCAAGTCCAGCATCATCGAGGTGCCGCTGCAGGAGTTCTATCCGAACCCGGAAAACCAGAGCGAGTTGCTGCGCCTGGACTACAAGGAGTTTTCCCACCAGCTGGAAGAGAAGATTCGCGATCGCTTCCAGAATGAAAACCCGAACATCAAGATCCACATCGTAGGTTTTGCCAAGAAAGTCGGTGACCTGATCGACGGCCTGATCGGCGTTGTCGGCTTCTTCGCCGTTGCCTTCGTGATTACCTTTGTGGCGCTGTACCTGTTCACCTGGTGTATCCGCAGTACCGTATCGGTGCTGGTAACCACGCTGATTGCGGTGATCTGGCAGCTTGGCCTGATCAATCTGGTCGGCTTTGGGATAGACCCGTATTCGATGCTGGTACCGTTCCTGATTTTCGCTATCGGTATTTCCCACGGGGTACAGAAGATCAACGGTATTGCGTTGCAGTCCGGCGGCGCTGATAACGCCCTAACGGCTGCGCGGCTGACCTTCCGTCAGCTGTTCCTGCCGGGCATGATTGCGATCCTGGCCGATGCGGTTGGCTTTATCACACTGCTGATCATCGATATTGGCGTGATCCATGAGCTGGCGATCGGTGCCTCCATTGGTGTGGCGGTCATCGTCTTTACCAACCTGATCATGCTGCCGGTAACCATTTCCTATCTGGGTATCAGCAAGAAGGCGATTGAGCGCTCCAAGCGTGACGCTGTCCGTGAGCATCCGTTCTGGCGCTTCCTGTCCAATGTTGCGCACCCGAACGTCGCGCCCTGGCTGGTGATCATTGCGCTGGTGGGTGGTGTTGGCTGCTTCATGTACCAAAAAGCCAATATCAAGATCGGTGACCTGGATGCCGGTGCACCGGAGCTGCATCCGGACTCGCGCTACAACCTGGACAACGACTTCATTATCAGCAACTACACCACCAGCTCCGACATTCTGGTGGTGATGGTCAGCACGCCGCCGGAGAAGTGCTCTGCCTACGACACCATGGAAGCCATCGACCAGCTGCAATGGAAGATGAGCAACCTCGAAGGTGTGCAGTCGGCGGTATCGCTGGTGACTGTGGCCAAGCAGGTGATCATGGGCTCCAACGAGGGCAACCTGAAGTGGCAGGGTCTGTCGCGTAACCAGGACGTCCTGAACAACGCCATCAGCCGTGCGCCGTCGGGCATGTTCAACGCCGCCTGCTCGCTGGCCCCGGTGATGATCTTCCTGGATGACCACAAGGCCGATACGCTGACTCGTGCAACCGACGCGGTGAAGGAGTTTGCGGCCGAGTACAACACCGATGACATGACCTTCAAGCTGGCTGCGGGTAACGCCGGTATTGAAGCGGCTACCAACGAGATCATCTCCAGCTCGGAGCTGACCATTCTGGTGCTGGTGTACATCTGGGTGGGTGTCATGTGCATGATCACCTTCCGCTCGGTACCTGCGACCATCTGTATCGTACTGCCGCTGATCCTGACCTCGGTGATGGGTAACGCGCTGATGGCCTTCCTCGGCATTGGTATGAAGGTGGCTACGTTGCCGGTGATTGCGCTGGGTGTAGGGATTGGTGTGGACTACGGTATCTATGTCTACAGCCGACTGGAAACCTTCCTGCGCCAGGGTATGCCGCTGCAGGAGGCCTACTACGAGACCCTGCGCTCCACCGGTAAAGCGGTACTGTTCACCGGTCTGTGTCTGGCAATCGGTGTGGCAACCTGGATCTTCTCGGCCATCAAGTTCCAGGCCGACATGGGTCTGATGCTGACCTTCATGTTCCTGGTCAACATGATTGGTGCGATGCTGCTGCTGCCGGCACTGGCGCGCTTCCTGATCAACCCGGAGAAGGTTCGCAAGTCCAAGGGCAGCAAGCTGTCTCACTGAGGCGACTGACTGACCTGCAAGGCCCGCCAATTCGGCGGGCCTTGTTGTTTTTGGGTAGCATGAAGAGTGATTCTCGGGACAATATTGCGGCTAAAAGTAGTGATTCCGTATCAATATTGTGATTAACAAAAGATAACCGTCAGCCGTTGGCGCTGGCCCCCCAGCCTCGTTACCATGGGTCATTCAGCGCACCAGCGCAGAAGAACTGATAACAATAAGGGGGATTGGTGTATGCGTGAGCCCACTCGTCGGCGCACTCAAACGACTCTGCCGGCCGTCTCCGGCCACCGGGCGCAGTTACGCAAACTGTTCTTTTCATCTCGCATGCTGTCTGCTGCCAGTCTCAGTGTCGCACTCTGTGCCGCACCGTTTGCGCAAGCTCAAGACACCGTTGCCGAGGCACCCAAGCCGGCTGTCAAATCCGAGCTGGCCAGCCACACGCTGCTGCTGGATGTTGCCGCCGCTGGCGATCGCCTGGTAGCCGTAGGCAGTCGTGGCCACATCGTCTACTCAGATGACCAGGGTGCCAGCTGGACTCAGGCCGAGGTTCCGGCTCGTCAGCTGCTTACCTCTGTATTCTTTGCCGATGCCAACAACGGCTGGGCGGTAGGTCATGACTCGGTCATCCTGCACACCTCTGATGCGGGCAGCAACTGGGAAATGCAATACCGTGATCCTGAGCTGGATATGCCGGCCGACCCCAATGGCCCCGGCCTGCTGGAACGCCCGCTGATGGATGTCTGGTTCCGTGATGCCAACACCGGCTTTGCCTTCGGCGCCTACGGTATCTACCTGCGCACCGATGATGGCGGCGAGAGCTGGGAAGACCTGTCCTTCGATATCGACAACCCTGATGGCTTCCACTACAACGCGGTCACCGCGGTGGAAGGTGCCGGCCTGCTGCTGGCTGGCGAAATGGGCACCCTGTATCGCTCGCCGGATTACGGCGACACCTGGGAAACCCTGCAGAACTCTCCCTACGACGGTACCTGGTTCGGCGCTGCCGGCACCGGTGAAGCCAACCAGGTTCTGGTCTGGGGCCTGCGCGGCAACATGTTCCGCTCCACCGACTTCGGCGACAGCTGGGAGCAGGTCGAACTCCACACTCCGAACAACGGCCCGCTGGAAGCCACGCTGCTTGGCGGCACCCTGTCTGCCGGCGACAGCCTGGCAGTGGTCGGTGCCGGCGGCGTAGTGCTGACCAGCAATAACCACGGTGAGAGCTTCGACGTGGCTGTACGCCCCGACCGCGTAGCGCTGGCAACGGCCAAGTATCTGCCTGATGGCCAGATGCTGCTGGTCGGTCAGCACGGTGTGGTCAAGGCATCCCCCAAGGGTCTGCCCAACGTTCAATAAGAATTAGCTGCCAGGAGAGTCTGGATGTCCAAGCATCATCAGGAGACAAGCGCTCCCTTTGTGGAGCGGTTGATCTTCAATAACCGTATTGTCGTACTGCTGCTGTTTTCGCTGCTGACCCTGTTCTTCGGGTATCAGGCCGCGCAGGTTAAGCCCGACACCAGCTTTGAGAAGATGATTCCTCTCAAGCACCCGTACATCGCCAACATGATCGAGCACCAGAATGACTTGCCGAACCTCGGCAACACCATTCGTATTGCGGTCGCGATCAACGATGGCGACATCTTCTCCACCGAGTACATGGAAACCCTCAAGCGTATCAACGATGAGGTGTTCTTCCTGCCGGGTGTAGACCGTTCCAACCTGCGTTCGCTGTGGACGCCGAACGTACGCTGGACCGAGGTGACAGAGTACGGTTTTGACGGCGGCCCGGTGGCCAACCGTCCAGCCTACCTGAGCGAAGCGGATCTGGACGAGCTGCGTGAAAACGTACTCAAGTCCGGTGAAATCGGCCGCCTGGTTGCCAACAACTTCAAGTCGACCATCATCGATATCCCGCTGCAGGAAGCCTATCCCAACCCGGAAAACCAGGGTGAGCTGATCCAGCTGGATTACGGCGACTTCTCCCGTCAGCTGGAAGAGAAGATTCGTACCGAGTTCCAGGGCGAAAACCCGAACATCCAGATCCACATCGTCGGTTTTGCCAAGAAGGTCGGTGACCTGATCGACGGCATCATCAAGGTCGTGATGTTCTTCGGTGCTGCGCTGCTGATCACCTTTGTGCTGCTGCTGATCTTTACTCGCTGCTTCAAGAGCTCGCTGACCACACTGGTCTGCTCGGTGATTGCGGTGGTGTGGCAGCTTGGCCTGCTGCGCACACTGGGCTTTGGTCTGGACCCGTACTCGATTCTGGTGCCGTTCCTGGTCTTCGCCATCGGTATCTCCCACGGCGTACAGATCATCAACGGTATGGCGATTGAATATACCGGTGCCGATGACGCGCAAACTGCTGCCCGTCGTGCTTTCCGTGCCCTGTACATTCCGGGCATCGTGGCGCTGATCTCCGATGCTGTGGGTTTTGTGACCCTGCTGCTGATCGAGATTGAGGTTATTCGTGAACTGGGTATTGCTGCCTCTGTTGGTGTGGGTGTGATCATCCTGACCAACCTGATGCTGCTGCCGATTCTGATGTCCTACATCGGTATCAGCCGTGGCGCCGTCGAGCGCAACCGTAACCTGGCCAACCGCCCGCAGAAGCTGTGGCTGTCGATCTCCCGCTTTGCCCACCCGACAGTTGCGCCGATCTCCATTGTGCTGGCCATTGGCGCCTTTGCCTTCGGTATCTACCACGGCAAGAACGTCGCCATTGGTGACCTGGACCCGGGTGCGCCGGAGCTGCGTGCCGACTCGCGCTATAACCTCGACAACCAGTTCATCATCGAGAACTACTCCACCAGCTCCGATATTCTGGTGGTGATGGTCAAAACGCCGGCAGAGCGCTGCTCGGCCTACGAGACCATGGAAGCCATCGATCAGCTGGAATGGCGCATGAACAACCTGGATGGCGTGCAATCAGCGGTATCGCTGGTGACTGTTGCCAAACAGGTGATCATGGGCAACAACGAGGGCAACCTGAAGTGGCAGACCCTGTCGCGCAACCAGGACAACCTGAACAACGCCATCAGCCGCGCGCCGTCTGGCATGTTCAACTCGGCCTGCTCGCTGGCGCCGGTCATGATCTTCCTGGATGACCACAAGGCCGAAACCCTGCAGCGCGCAACCGCCGCAGTGGAAGAGTTTGCCGCCGAGTACAACACCGACGATATGCAGTTCCTGCTGGCGGCCGGTAATGCCGGTATCGAAGCGGCGACCAACGTCGTGATCGAAGCGTCGCAGACCAAGATGCTGCTGACTGTGTACGCGGTTGTGATCCTGATGTGTCTGATCACTTTCCGCTCGATCCGCGCGGTGCTGTGTATCATCATCCCGCTGGCGCTGACCTCGGTTCTGGCCAACGCACTGATGGCCTTCCTCGGCATTGGCGTGAAGGTAGCAACCCTGCCGGTAATCGCCTTGGGTGTGGGCATTGGTGTGGACTACGGCATCTATATCTACAGCCGCCTGGAGACCTACCTGCGTCAGGGCCTGCCGCTGCAGGAAGCCTACTATGAAACCCTGAAGACCACAGGTAAGGCTGTGACCTTCACTGGCTTCACCCTGGCTATCGGCGTTGCCACCTGGATCTTCTCCGCAATCAAGTTCCAGGCCGACATGGGTATCCTGCTTACCTTTATGTTCCTGTGGAACATGTTCGGCGCCCTGTGGCTGCTGCCGGCGCTGGCTCGCTTCTTGATCCGCCCGGACAAGCTGCGTAGCTGAGTGAGTTGAGCTGCACAAAAAAACCGCCTTCGGGCGGTTTTTTTGTGGCTGTTTTTTGTTTTGACCGATGTTCACGTCAACCGAGTAGTTGGGAGAGCTAGCTATAGCTGCACTGAAGAGATTCAGAATGCACGGTTGGATGCCCCGTTTACGCGGGCGAGTAGCGCAGGGCTGACGGGAAAAAGAGTCATAGGATGTCTGAGGAGCGAAGCGACGAGTTTTATGACTACCTCGCCGGCCAC
>MDSY01042400.1_pt1 | contig 40639 bp, 23 predicted proteins | sample 811131 | NCBI WGS metagenome assembly MDSY01 (sample SAMN05326643, study PRJNA326480) | marine metagenome | isolation source: seawater | place: Atlantic Ocean: South West | collected 2010
CTCTTTCGTTCAGTGAAAAGGATGAAAATGATTGGGAAAATAATTCTTCCTGGATGCTGAAAGCGTTCCGGAGGGCGTTCGAGGGCGATTCAAGTGCGCAGCGCGTGTTCAACAACGTTTCCAGTACAACACAAGTGTTAGATGCGCTTAATATCGCGAACTTGTCCCCCGAAACCGCGACCATGCAGCGGTACGTCTCAAAAAACTCGCCAAAAACAAAACACGGGCAAAGCGTCTCGCTTCGCTTCTTCGCCGAAGTCGTCGGGGATGAGAATGAGAAATCGAAATTAACCTGGTCTGTGTCCGACGGTTTCGTGATTCGAGCAGCAGCGCCGGTTCTATTTGAAATTAATTCAAGATTAGACCAACCTGAGGACGATTTCATGGTGGACATTTCTGACCCGCGCGATGCGGCTGCATGGTCGAAAACAAATTCGTTTGGCGTGAGGAGCGACGCGGGCGATGAAACAGCAACCGACATTGACCCTGTGGACTGGAGTGTTGCACGCGACGTCGCACATCGTAAGGCTGATACGTACTTCTCACTGGCCACTAAAGTATGGCAAACAAAAGTCGGCGAGTTTGACGCGCAAACGCACTGGCGCCGCGTTCAATTACCAAAACTTTTAGAGCTGACGTTCGTTTTGGACGAACACCACGAACCGTGGTTGGTCGACGTAGACCCGCACCCGAGCCTTTCCAAGTACGCGCAAAACACTGAGAATGACGACGTGGGAGTAGCCCTGGATTTCGCAGCGCGGGCGTACGACTTGGTGGAGTGAGCAAGGGATGAAATGAGACGTAAATAGTCTCGTAAATAGTCTCGTGAAATACCTATGCCCCGAAAACTTAAAATCACCCGCATCGTCTGTTGTCATAAAAACTAACACGACGTTCACTCCACTCCCGTCCACATCCTCCACCCCCCTACATCTCAGTACATTCCGTAGTACCTTACTATAGATATATCCTCTCTCCTCCTCTTCCCTATTGTCGGAGAATCCGTTTTCTCTGTCCGACGTCTCTAGTGTCTCGGCGGCACGATGACGACTTTCACGCCCACTCGTCCGCGTCCGCCTCGCGAACGCGATCCTCGTCGCGTCGCGGAGACCCGAGTTGGCTTTATGCGTTCACTCTCAACAGCACTGTTTCCCTTGCGCGTCGCCGCTGCATCGCGACAAAGCACCGCGAGCGGCTCTGGTTTCGAGATGGGCTTGAGAGCAGGCGGTTCACCGTTCACGCCATTCACCAATGAGCTCGGCAACGAGTTCAGGGATTTGCGTTTTCCTCCGAACGAGGCGTACGGCTTGGGCTCTGGTAGGTTAAACGCGACGACTTTCGGGGTTTCGTTTTCGCTACCACCGAACACTCGAGGGACAGGGAACGACGTGTAACTCATCGAAGCGCGCTTCGCAGCCTCCGCGGCGCGCTGTGAGGGGAAAGGATGGAAAGGGTCAGGACATTGAAGATGACAAAAACAAAAAGCGAAAAGCGTTTTTGGAGATCGAAAGGGGGGGAAAACAAAACGCATCAAATTTGTTGATGATGTTTGCCGTATCGTTGGTATGGGCAAACAGTCTGAATCGTTACGACGTACCTGTGGTGGAGGCACGTAAAGCCCGAGTGTTTTCATGCCCGAAATAGGCGTCCGCGAGCGCAGGGGGTATCGCATGGACTGGAGGAGGGACGAAAGAGGGAGGTGTAAAATTTGGAAATTCATTTGTCAGCTGGGTTTTCAAAACGAAAGGGGTTCCACAGGTGCGTCGAAACATCGTGTTTTGACGCTCCACGAATGCGCATCGGAGAGGGGCGGGAACGTACCTCATCGTCATCTTTGTCGTTCTCACCGCCCGGCCGCTGTGAGAAGAGGGGGTGGAGTATGAGAGTAAGAGTCACCGGGTCAGAAACGTGGTGTTAGGGGTGGGCAAGGGCATGGTGTGTCGAGTCGTGCGATTAAGATTTTCGCCTTGACGTCTCCAACAAAAAGCGGATTGTGTCTCGCGCGTTCTCCACGTACTGTCTTCCGTGCGGTCCTCGGGGTTTTCGCCAAGCGCTCTAAACCGCCTTCCTCCGCGGGGCACTGTGAGTGCAGTGTGGGTGGTGGGGGAAGGAAGGTTAGCATTTTTGGATTGAATGGGTTTGGGTATCGGTCGGGGGTTACGTGACGATTCGGGTTGTCTCGAGATTACTCGCTCTCGATTTCTCATCAATCGTCGGGAGCGCACCTCCGCGGACCGTTTCAGCCCTAACACGCGTTCCGGGGAGAACGCGAATAACGAGCTGTGCCGCGTGGAATCCTCACGCATTGCATGGCGCATCATCGCCGCCGCGCTCATCGTGAACGCGCGTAAAGCTAAGTGAGGAGACGCAAGAGACGAGAGGACTTTCATGGCTTCGTCACGAAACTCGAAAAGTGCCCACTTCAGGGGACTCAAATTCAGTGTTTAATAACTTGTCGTTTAGAGGGACTCGACGAGGAAAATCCAAACTCGCTCGTTGGATCTGAGCCATTTTCGTCGGCGCGACCATGGTGCGTCCCTCCCTTGTTCCCCCCCCACCCACACCTACCCCCCACCTTTCCCTGACCACCCCCCCTTAACCACAGGATTCCACGCTCGAGGCTATCAAGCAGAAGCGCTTGGCGGAGCTGGGCGGCCAGCCCGGCGGTATGCCGCAAAGCGCGGAGGAGCAGCAGGCGCAGCAGGAAAAGGCTGAGCAGCAGGCGGAGCAGCGGGGTGCGGCGTTGGCGTCGTTGATGGACCCCAAAGCGCGTGAGCGGTTGTCCAGAATAGCACTCGTGAAACCAGAGAAAGCTCAGGCGCTTGAGAACATGTTACTACAAGCCGCGCAAAGAGGGCAGCTTGGGGGGAAGGTGACTGAAGATGCTCTGATCAAAATGTTGGAGCAAGTCAACGGCGGCGCGGAGGGCGGCGGCGGCGGACGAGGGGGACCCAAAATCGAAATGAAAAGAAGGAACATAATGGATGACGATGACTGGTAAGAAGTAAGTGTGGTGGGTGTGGTGGAAATACCATGGTACCCAGAAAACAAGATAGATAAGAGGGGCAGCGCACACTAGCCGGCGCTTGTGAGAAATCTTTAATCTAAAATCAACCGACTGCTCCAGTTGGGAAAACTCGTTGCTTTTTAAACAATGTCAACAACGTCTCGCAAACGGGCTCTCAACTTCCGCTTGGCGTTGAACGGGCCACATGCGCGCGCGCCTGCCCACGGCTCGTACACACTCCGTCGATACGACCTTCCGTGTGAGGTTCGGCATCGAGGGAGTCGCGTGTATCGACAAACGGTTTGTACGCGGGAGGTGTTGACGAGTACGCACTTCGTTCACATTTGATTCATCCGCGGACAGTCCGAGGAAGTGCTAGGCAGAGTGCAAGAGCTTTCGCGGTGCAAGTCAACTCCACGTCTTTGTACGATGCGTTTCGTGCCGCGAGCCCTGCGCGTTGTGTTCGCCCTGGTGCTGGTCACCGCCGCAGCCGCGGACAGCACGCCTCCCAACTTCCACGCCGGGTACCCTTCGATTTCCAACGTCGACGGGAGTTCCTTCGACTTGAATGTCAAATCCAACGAAGCCGGCACTGTGTATTACTACGTCGTGGCGGGCAGCAACCCGACCCCCCCCACACCGGCGCAGCTCCAAACGCAGTACACCAGTGCGTACGGCACTACGACTATTTTGAAGAACGGGGCAATCGTCGTCACTGCTGATACGGCGAATACTGTCGCAGACAATGACTTTGACACTGGGTCTGTCACTGGTTTGAGCGAAAACCAAGTGCTAAGCGTGTTCCTCGTCGCGGAGGATGGGGAATCTACTCCCAACATTCAAACCGCGGTGACGCACCTATCGGTAACCACCGCGGACGACACGCCGCCCACCTTTGTTTCCGGGTTCCCCAAAGCCACCGAAATCACCGCGACCGATTTCAACCTAGTAGTGGAACTGGACGAACCCGGTTTGTTCCACTGGGCAGTGTTGCCCGCGGCGTCATCGGCGCCCACCGCGTTGGAGATGGCGGGCGGCACCTACGCAGACGCGGAGGCGTATTCCGCCACGGCGGGGGTTTCCGTTGATCAAGGGGCGTTGCAGAAGACGGTCACCATCACCGGCCTCGCGGAGGCCACGGATTACAAGGTGTACGTGCTCGCAAGGGACGACAACGGCGCAAACGGGGGTTCGCAGACCGATAACGTCCAGCTAACGGTGACTGACTTTTCAGTCACGACGGCGGACGAAACCGTGCCGACGTTTGAATCAACCTTTCCCTCCGTATCGTCCGCCACCACGTCTGGGTTCGACGTCTCCGTGCAGATCGACGAACCCGGCCAAGTGTACTACGTTGTTGTTTTGAAATCGGACAACCCGCCCACCGCGGCGCAGGTCGTTTCCCAACCCAGCGCGTACGGCTCCACCACGGTGTTGAAGAAAGGCATCATGGCCGTTACAGTCGCGAGCACACAGGTCGACACCACGATCACGGGGCTTGACGACCTGACGGAGTACAGCGCGTACGTCGTGCCTGAGGATGCTGGGTTAGCTAACACAGCGGATAACTTTTACTACTCCCTCACGCCGAACGTGGGAACCTCCGCGGAACGAGTCAACGCCACGACACTGGACGCCACGGCGCCATTATTTGTGGGAACGTACACGCCCGCGCTTTCACAAATCGACGGCACGTCCTTCGACATCGACGTGCAGCTTGACGAGCCCGGGGACGTGTTTTACGTGGTGGTGAAGCGAACCACGGAGGACCCGCCTACCCCTCCCACCGCGGCGGAGACCAAGAGCGGGAATTTCGCAAACACGGTGGCGTGCGGCTCTTTTACCGTGGGGTCTGTGGACACCAACGTAACGGCGACCGTAGCGACAACCCCAAACCCTGACACGGTTTCCCAGGGGTGCGACGCGTGGGACCCAAATGACTCGAATTACGCGTTGCTTCCCGGCGACAGCGGCGCGGGTGGGAACGACTTGTGCAGCTTGTGTCCTTTGATTGACTCGGAGGAGCAGTACTGGGTGTACGTCCTGGCGGAGGATGATGAGACTACGCCGAACACTCAGACGGCGGTTACGACGCTGAACGTCACCACAACGGACGTGACGCCGCCCGAGTTCAAAAACGAAACCGCCAGCAACGCTGCGGTGTACGTCTCGTCCAACACGAAGGCGACGTACGGGTACGCGCCCAACCTGGGTGGCGTCGCGCTTGAGGTCACCACCTCGCTGGATGAGCCCGGCATGGTGTTTTACATGGTCGTCGACGCCTCGCACACCGCGCCGACTGCGGCGCAGGTCAAGACGTGCGGCGCGACGCGCGACGGCGACGCGCGTTCAGTCGGCGGACACACGTACACGCCTTCCGGGGGAACCGCCACCGCGCCGTTCGCGTGCGGGTTCAAAGAGTTTTTCGTGGCGCGCGTTGAAACGGCATATGTGCTGTCCGGAATAGGCAGCGAAACGGACGTCAAGATTCACACAGTGGCGGAGGATTTCGAGGACCAGCGAACGGTGCACGCCGGGCTCGCGGTGAATCCGCCAACCGTGAACCTTCAATCCGCCGTCACGACAGTCACCGCGACCTCCGCAGACATCACACCTCCTGAATTCAACACACGCATAGCCAATGTGAATTACCCGAGAGTCCAGTTCGACACATCGGGGAAGCTCACGGACACTAAAGCCGCGATGCAAGTCGCGCTGAACGAGCCAGGCGTCGTGTGGTACGTCGTCGTGACCAGGGACCTTACCTTCCACGCGGGGTACACGGACGGCACCGCAAGGCAAACGCCCACGGCAGCGGAGATTCGAGCGGGCACAGGTCCGGGCGGCCTCGCCGCAGCGGACGCGGGGAGTGTCAACGTCACGGCGGCGGACACTGCTGTGGCTTTCGACACCACCGCCGCGGCGCTTGTAAACGCCACGGCGTACGACGTGTACCTCAGCTCTGGTGATGATTTCGACCCGGTGAACTATCAAGGCGACGACGCCATTCAAAAGCTGCGATTCACCACTAGGGATGCTGACCCCCCGGCGTTCCTCACCGGGTTCCCAGCCGCTGTGACTGGCGGTGAAGCCGTGGAAGTCGCGGTGGAGATAGACGAACCAGGCACCGCGTACTTCGTCGTCGTGGCTCGAGGCGACGCAGCGCCGACCTCGGCGCAGGTCGTCGCCGGCGCTGGTTACTCTGGCGTCACAGTCGTCGCAGAGTGCGGGTCGTCAGCCGGGACTTTCGACGTCCCAGCCGCGGCGGTTTCTGTTTCTTGTACCGCGGCAGGGCTCACGGAAGCGACTGACTATGACGTGTACGTCGTGGCGCAGGACACGACGGACGACGCGGTCGACGCAGGCAGGCCTTTCACCGGCGAGGCGAACACCATGGCGTCCCCTGTCTTGATTCAAATCACAACGGCGGACACGAGCGCGCCGGGGTACAACTCCGGGCCGGACGTCACCGTTCTCGGCACAGACGGCGTTTCCCTCGATTTCGAAGTGGACCTCGACGAACCAGGCAAGGTGTGGTACGTCGTGGATGTGGCCGCCGCGAGCGCGCCGTCATCAGGGAATGTCAAAATGGGCACCTCGTCAACGGGCGCCGCCGTCGCCGCGAGTGGGAGCTACGACGTCTCCGCCGGCGGCGTGACCGAGAAAATAAGCATCGCGAACCAGCAGCTCAAGTCTGGTACCGCATATAACCTGCACGTCGCTGTGCAGGATGATGAGTCCGTGCCAAATTTGGCGGCCTCTGTCGCCACCGTGAGCTTCACCACGCCGGACGTGATGCCTCCGAAATTCGTCGGCCAATACACCAAGGCTGGCGCGATCAGCGCCGTGTTGGCGCAGTCGTTTGATCTCACCGTGGCGCTGGACGAACAGGGCACGACGTACTACGTGGTGGTTGAGAAGGGCGATTCAAGTGGAATCACGCCAGATGACGTGCGTAACTTACGCGGAGGCGCGGTCGGCGCGACGCGCACCGTGGTGGCGTGCGGCGCGTTTCACGTAACCGCCGCGAACACAAATGCTACGGTGACAGTCGACGGCAGCGGCGCGAGTTGTGTCGATATCGCCGCCGGCGCCACAATCCAAACCGCGACCGGGATACCCGCGTTACCTGCCGGGGGAGGCGCCATGACGGATGAACCGATATGCTCGTCTTGCCCGTACCTCGCCCCAAACACCGAGTACGACGTGTACATCGTGGCGGAGGATGACGGAGGGCACGCGTCGCCGTCGGGCGCGTACACGCTGTCAAGCGACAAAACGTTACAAGCCGCGGTTACGAAAGTGTCCACTCCTTTTTTCCCGTCCTCTTCTGCGGTCGCGAGCTTGAAAACCGCGGACGACGTGGCGCCTGTGTGGGACGGCTCACCGAACGCGACCAACTTTATCGGAGACGGGTTCGACATCGACGTCTCCATGACAGAACCAGGGGTTGTGTTTTACTCAATCGTACGGGACGACGGGTCCTTCGCGTGCGACACCGACCCCACGCCCGCGAAGGTGAAGCTCGGTTTGAACGGTTGCGACAATTCCACCGCTTCTGTAACGTTCGGGTCGTTCGAAGTGGATACCGCAAACACCACGACGTTACACACCGTGGACGGGCTCGATCGAACTCGGGGGAAGGATGAGTACACCGTGTGGGTCGTCGCTGCGGACCACGAGCCCACTGGTATGAGCAGTTTGACCTCCGCGAATACGCAAACGACGCCTGTTTCCTTCACAGCGTCCACACTGGACACACAGCCTCCCACGTTCGACTCTTCCTACCCGATGGCGAACAACCCTGTGTCCAGCACCGGGAAAGGCGCCCTGACCGTGACTTTCGACGTAGTCGCGAAACTCGACGAACCTGGAACGGTTTACTACGTCGCGTTTCCCACGGCTGACTTATCGAAAGGCAACGAACCGGGGTCGACGCCACCGTCCGCGGCGAATGTCAAAGCCGGTGTGGACTCCACGGGCGCCGCCGCCGCAGAGAGTGGAAACTTTTCGGTTACGGACACGACCGTCACGACCGTCACGACGACTGGCGTGATGACGGACAGCACAGAGTACACCGTGTATGTCGTCGCGGAGGATGACGCTTCTGGTGAGACGCGTGTCACTCGTTCTGGAGTAACGCCCGGCAACAATCTGTCCCCCGTCCAAGTCACCACAATCACAACCGCGGACGGCACCGCGGTTTTGTTTTCAGGGAACCTGTGTGCTGACGCCAGTTGTACTAGCGACTTAGCCTCGCTCACGTACGACCACAGTGCATACCCGTTCATGTCCGATTGCGCCGCGGATTCGTTCAAGCTCACCGTGAAGGTCAACGAACCTGGGTCGAAGGTGCACTATACCGTGGTGAGTTATGCGGACGCAACGGCGCTGGAAGCGCAGAGCGACCCGACGAACGAAGAAGTGGCGCTGGCGACGGTATCGCCGTACACCCCGGCATTGACCTCCAACCCCATCACGCCCATCGCCGCTGGAAGCATCGTGTGTACCAACGCGGACACTGATTATCACGATACCATCGCCCTGGGCAGTAACACCGAGTTTTACCAGGTGTTCGTCACCACGGAGGGTCCGGGGGGCAACGTAGGCGACGGCGATACTCTGCGCACCGCAAATGAGAACCCCACCAAGTTAGCGCCGTGCGTCGCGCCTCAGCTCACTGCGGGTTCGTCCGACGACCATTACCAAAAACTCGTCACGTGGACTGGCACGGACACCACACTAAAAGCGGACGTGTTCCTCACCGCCTCAGCCGAGGTGTTTTACGTTCTGTTGAAGCAAGGGAGTGACGCGCCGAACCCGACGCAAATTGTTCAGGGAATGGACGCGCACGGGAACGCACCTCCGTGCGAAGAAAACGGGTGCGACTTTGCGGATACCTCGTTGTCGCAAACCGCAGGAAGCACTGAGTGCGGCTTTTCAGGTACATCCACGCTTTGGGACACAAACACGGCGTGTACGCTTGCAACGTTCACCAACCTCAGTAGCGCCAAGTCGTACGACTTGTTTATGGTCACCATGCACGCGACTGGAACGTTGGCCACAGACAACACCGGCCCCGACGGCAACACCGTGTTTTACTCTGAGTTTTCGCGAACCGTGGTTGGCCCCGAACGCGGCACACCCACGGACACCAGCGCGCCTTTCTTCTCCGCGTCGTACCCCAAAGCGGTAGATGTGACTGGGGTGAGTGCTACGTTCATTGCGAGGTTAGCAGAATCAGGCAACGTGTCGTACGTGGTGCTTGATAAGGGCGCGACGGCGCCGTCGGTGGCGCAAGTCAAAGCCGGCACGGACGCGAGCGACGTTGCGATCAACACCACGGCGTTCCCGACATTCGCGGGCACGTCGCCGTGCTGCACCCCCGCGGAGACTAACATTTTAGTTGCGCTGACCGGCCTCACCTCAAAGAAGGTGTACGAAATCTACATCGTCGCGACGGATTCCAGTGGCAACGACCAAGCTGCGGTGACTAAAAAGGAACTCACCGCGGCGAGCGCGGATGGGCACCTGGGCGGTATCGCCGTGAAAACCGTCGTCGCCGCGGCTGGCGCTAACGGCGAACAAACCACCACGCACGCAGTTCAACCCGCGTTCGACCCCGAGATTTTCGAATACAGAACCTTCGTCAACGTCAGCATATCAACAGTCACCATCATGTTATCAGCGAACGACACGCAGAGCGACAATTTAATCACGGTGAACGGCACGTCGCGCGCAGGGGGGACGCCGTTTGAAATGCTGGTCGCGGTTGGCAGAAACGTGTTCGCGATTTCCGTCACCGCGGGCGACGCGGTGAGCGTTGAGAACTACAAATACACGATTGTAAGGGCGTCGGATGACACCGTGTTGAATGCTTCCTTGTCCCTGCTTGACATCACCATGGACGACGGCGTGGTGCTGAACTCCACCGCGCTTGGAGGTCAAGCGTGGCCGAAGTGCGTCAAGGGGTGCGACGCAAACTCGCGCTCGCGCTGTTCTGTCGCCAACCCGGAGTGCGTGATGGATGCCACGGTGACGCACTACGTCGCGCGGGTTCCCCAGCGCATCGACTCGCTGTCCATTGCCGCCACTGCTGCTAGGTCGGATACAGGTGCGGTTGTCAAAATCTTCACCAAGGGAATAAGGGGTTTAGGGGATGTCCTTTCCGACTCCACCAGGGACGTGAACTTGGCGAACTTGAAAGAAACGGGCGGCGTCATCACGTTACAAGTAACCGCGGGTGATGGCGTGACTAAGCAGGTATACACCATCGCAGTTGACCGGATCGGCCCTGGGGTTTATGGCGAGGGGTGGGTACCCCCTACCGCGAGTGGTGGAGGGCTGAACTACGGCAAGGACGACGCGTTCACCACACGCGCGGGCACGGACCCGACGGTTCGGGACTTGACCGTGATACCCGCGCTGGACGTATCGGCGCCTAACTTCGTGGCGGACTACCCGCGAGTCACCTCGCCAAACGCCGCATCCCTGGAGTTCACAGTGCAGCTCAGCGAACCCGGGGTGGTGTTTTACTGCGTCCTACCATACGCCGCGCGCGCGCCCACGTCAAGAGAGGTGAAGGAATCGTGCACGCTGAGATCCGAAGCCGACGCGCTCGTGTTTGGAAACATCACGGATTTGAAATCCCTGACTTCGGAAACGACGGCGACGGTGAGCAACGGGCTAGCCGCGAACACCGCGTACGACGTGTGGTTTGTGGCGCAGGACGACGCGCGGGATTACGGCCTCTCACCGAAACCGAACTTGCAGAGCGAGCCGGTGAGTGTAAACGTCACGACGCTTTAGATAGGATTGTTGTCATCATTGAGTTATTATGCAAGCAAGACCATGTTGTTACTATTGAGTAATTCGTCATACCCACGAAACCAGAAAGTGGTACCGGGGAAATCGTTTTCATTTCGTCGTGCCAACTGGCATCATTCTTCATTTGCCTGCCGCGCTTGGCGCGATGGCGAGTTCAGGGGAGCGGTTCGCCGGGGAGGGTGTGTTTTCCCGTTTCCTTAAACAGAAAGGCGGCCTTGCAAACATCTTCATGGCGACGTTTTGCTGTGCCCTGTCCGTGCGTTTGCTTCAGCAGCGCAAGGAACACGAGGATCTCGTGGAGACGTTGGAATCGACGTTCGCGGCGGAGCGCGATTCCTTGAGGTTGGAGATCGACGCGTTGCGGGGGAGGGGATGGTTAGGGAAGACGAAACGCAGTAAAGTTGTGATGAAGACGAACCCTGATACACAAAACAGCAAAGCAGACACAAAGGCAACCCCGGCGCCGGTCTCGAAGGAGGACAAGAAAGCAGCAGCGAAGGGTGGAATATTCATCTAAATGTTTTTAGAAAAGGAGAGGTGTGAATGCAATTAAATAAATCTCACATCAACGCTACCTCTCACTACTATAAGTCACATTCTCCACCACCTGATACACGACCCCCACGTCTGTTGCGAAGTAAAGCCTTCCTAATTCATCGATCGCGGCGGATGAGGAAACAGCGCCTTCCACATCAAGCGTCCACGCGACCTTACCTGTTTCCGCGGCGATAGCGTAAAAAGTGGAATCAGAAGATCCGACGTACACAAAACCATTCGTGCCATTAGTAGCGTACACAGGACTTGCAACAACCCCAACACTTTGTGAGTCCCTGCCGCAAGTCAAAACAACATTAGCCCCAAACCGCAAACTTGTCTCTTCACCAACCCCCTGCGCCAAGTTGGGGGGGCACACGCCTTCCGCTTGGAGCACGCGCGCGGCGTCTAATCTTTCACGAGCGTTTGCGGAGGTGTACGGAGTCTTGGCGGGTTCGCCGTAACCAGTGGCGTTGCTGGAGTTGGTACTCGAGTTAGTGCTGGAGGTGGGAGAATAACTCGAGCTGTCATCCATAACACCCGTATCCGTAACACCCGTATTATCATCACTAGCATCAACACTACTAACCGTTCGTTTCCGTAGCGTCTGGTTCCAGGCTAACAGCCCGTCCTCTGCTCGCACGGCGTACAGCTTCCAATCCGTCGAGCCGACGAACACGAGCGGTCCAGACGTTGCGGTAGCGGGCGCCGTCGCCGGGGACCCATAAATAGCCGCGGACGTGCGGAACTTCCAGAGCAATTCGCCGGTTGCTGCATTCAAAGCATACAGATACGAATCGACACCCCCTATGTATAACTTTGGATTATTTGCATCTGATAAATCCAACGACGGCGATGAATACAAACCGCCTTCCGCGTGAAACTCCCACAGAAATTCTCCGTCACTTCGTCGCAAGGCGTACAGCGTTCCCGCCATGCTCCCGACGAATACTCTGTTGGAATTATCAAGTGCAGGGGAGCCTAGGACCAAGCCTCGTGTTTCATAGCTCCACTTGACAGTCCCGGCGAACCCCCCTCCCCCAGTAGCGGCGTGAATCGCGAACAGCGAGTTATCCGCGCCGACAAACGCCACGCCGTCGTTTGCAATCGCGGCGGAACTCACGATTGGCTTTTTTGCGCGCAGTTGCCACGTTCCGTTGAGATGACTCCTCGGCCGCACGTAGTTCCACTTGCTCGTGCCGTAGTTCGCGGATACGGCGTGTAGGGTGCCGTCCTGCGCGCCGATGAACAGGGTCGGGTCGGAGCCGATAGGGTTACCGATAGCCGCAGTGGAAACCACCGCACCGCCCGCCGGGTATCTCCATTTAATAACCCCGGAATCAAACACGCCGTACACGAACCCATCAACACACCCGACGTACACGGTGCCGTCCTCGGCGAGAGTTGGTGAGGAAAAAACGCGTCCTCCTGTTCTATAAGTCCACTTGACAGTCACATTTACAACAGGCCCTTGCGTCGCGCTCCTGCCACTGTGCGTCAGCCCGTTCCTGAACATGGAAAACGGTACGGTTGATAGCCCACTCGTCACGGTGGGCGGGTTTCTCAACTCCGAGGTGTACGAATCAGCGACGTAGGCTTGAGAAGCCAACGTCGCGATCCGCGCGGCGCAGTGCGGGACGTACACGTCAAAAATTGGCGAGTTCTCGTTGGTGTATCCCACTAAACCGTCCCCGAAGTACATGTCGCACGCGTTGTAGCAGTTCCCAGTGTCCACGAAGCACTCGTACGGACACGGAGATTCGCGCTGGCCATCCAACGTGCACGCGTTGTCACACGCGCCCACGTTCAGCTCGGAACACCCAGTGCCATCCTGGCCGGTGGCGTATGGGACAGTTAGCACCAGAAACGTGATCGCCGCCAACGCAATATGCCCCCGCGGACCCATCGTCCACGGCGCGACACAGGATGAACACGAGGAGATGGTGTCGTTGTTGACACAATTTTGAACTTGATTTAATTTCGTTGTTACATTGCGTTCTCCGTATCTACCCCCTACATATCCCCCTCTTTCTCCCAGTTCATCTTCATCGCGACGCAGTCATCTTTCGCAACTATTCGCGCCACGATTCGCCCCAGTGCGAGTTCCACCATCAACGGCCGCGGGACGTACTCGTCGGAAATGATTTGCTGGAAGCCGAGTTTTTCGTAGAACAACGTCGTCTTTCGCAGTGTGAGCAAACACAGCATCGGGAGGGTATTGGAGGTGCTAGAAGTAGTGCTGCTCTCAACACTGGCACTTGCACTACTGTCTGCACCTCCACTACTACCCACTCTAGCATCCTCCACCAGTCGTCGCACTATCGCGCTTCCCACTCCTTGTCCTCTCTTTTTCGGCTCCACCACAAGCGACGACAGCTCCAACAAGTCACCACTCCAGTTTGGTGTCAGCCCCAACCCCCGCACTACGTTGCCCACCAAATCCCCCTCTGGCCGGTCACTTAACGTTTCCCACGGCTTGAGTTGGCCGAACCCTATAATCGCTGAAGGGTCAAACTCGTCCACCGCGACTACGAACCGGGAGGGGTCCAACCCCAGAGGGTTCATCGATTCGCGAAAAACACCGGCTTTTATGATTTCCAAATCAGATTGGACGCCTTTGCGCAGGGTGACACCTACGGGGACGTCATCACTCGCGGTCGCGCGACATCGCGGGGCAGCTCGTGAACCCCGATGTGACCGTGCGCCGAGTAGCCCGTGTCGCGACCCGACGAAGGGCGGCTGCGGGTGCACGAGAGACGCCATCCGCGTCAGCGCTTATGGCAAATAACAACCGAATCGATTCAGATTTTTATCGGAACGTTCGTCACCTCAAAAAAGCAACTACTCCGCTCTCGTGAGCGAGCACAAGTCGTGGCGCGCGGCACGTGCGACAGACCGAGTGTGATGGTATGGAAGCGGTGCTTGCACGGGAAGACTGAGTTCCACTGCGCGGAGTGCAACCCCTGCCCTCACGGGAAGGTGAAGTACGACTGCGCGAAGTGCAACTCCTGCACGCACGGCAAGCATAAAAAGCTGTGCAAGGTGTGTAACCCGTGTCCCCACGGCAAGCTGAAACGCAACTGCACGGTGTGCAAGTCCTGCCCCCATGGCAAGCTGAAACGCAACTGCACGGTGTGCAAGTTCTGCCCCCATGGCAAGCTGAAACGCTGCTGCGCAACATGCAACACGGAACGCGCGAATCAAACGCGAGCCCGAGAGTTCGCCATAAGGTCAAGCAAGAGCCCGAGATCAAGTAAGAGCCGTTCACCATCAGCGGCTACTTCGCTTGGATGAGTAAGCAAAGCTTTCGTCTGTGAATAACAAAGAATACGTGCACTACATAAACTCTCGTCTACTCCTCTTCCACGCAACTTTTCTACCGAAAAAGTGACGAATTTTTCGTTCTGTTCGAAGCGTGCGTGCCGCTTCGACTTCCGCCGGTGATTTCGAGAGCAACGCCTTGGCGTGCGTTCGAGGCGTGCTCACACACTTCGAGACGCACCACCGCGTTCCACACCGAAACCCCCAACCCCTTCTCTGCCCTCCATGCACGTATTTCGCGTCGCCGCGGCGCTCTGCGTCGCCGCCTTCCTCGTCGCCGGAGCCGAGGCCGGCGCGTCTTCGTTTCCCCGCGTCTCCCCGTCCACGGACGCGTCGTTGCTTAAAGAAAAGCTGCTCGCCTCGAAGGTGACGAAGGCTACGGGGGACGTCAACGCCAACGCGAAGGACATCGCGCGCGCGTTACGTGCCAAAGGACAAGACGGCCTATTCGACGGCGTCTTCGCGGACGCGCGCGAGCACCTTCCCACGCGAACCCCCGACTCCACCGGCTCGGACAACGCCAAGCTCAGCGCCGCGCAACGCAAGCTCCTCTGGGCGGACTGGCGTTCGGACGACGCGGAGACGGACGAGACGACCCCGGAGCCCGCACCCGTACCCGCGCCTGTTCCCGCGCCTGTTCCCGAACCCCCCGCGCCTGAGGAAACCCCGGTTTCTGCGCAGGGCGGCACCACCACCGAAGAAGCCACCGCGCCGGTCGCCTCGGAGGAAGAGCCCACCCCCCGGGGTTTCCTGGCGAACGCGCTGTTGCTGAACCGTCTGCGCGCCGTGGTGGCGGGCGAAGAAGGCGCGGCGCAGTCACTCGTCGCGAGCGCCGCGTTGACCTCCGCGCTGCGCAACCTAGATCCCGCCACGTCGTTGTTCAGCCAGATCATCACCGACGTCAGAGAGCGACGGGAAGCCGCACAGGCGGACGATGCCGCCGCCGCGCCCGCGCCGTCAACGGACGACGCTTCGGAACCAACCGGCATCCCCGTCGGCGGCGACGCTGCGGATGCGATTCTCGCCGCGTTCAGGGACGCCGCCGACGACCGCGCCCGGGAGCTCCTCGCCGAGGCGTTCCTCGCACGCTTCGGCGCCACAAACATCACCGTTGATTCCGACGACGACAACGACGGCACGGAAGGCACGCTGTTGGAGCGCCTCGATCTCTCCACCCTGGACGGCATGTCCAGCGAAGAGTTGGAGCAGCACTTCGCCGCAGCGCTTGATGCCGGGTTTGAGGGACTGCGTTTGACGGACATTTTAAACTCCGGGGCGAACGTCACGAGTGACTCCGGGGAAGACACCGCGGCGCGAAGACTCGCCACGGAGGCCTACCGCGCGCTTTTCGCCGCATCGCTTGACGCCGCTGGGTCCTTCGTCAAGGAAAAGTTCGACGCCGACGTGTCCGACACCGGGAACGTCGGAGAATCAAACATGACCGGTTCCGATCTCCAAGCTCTGCTGTCCGCCACTGTTGAAGCGGCTGAAGCCAACGCGGCTTCGTTCGTTGAGCTCGGGTTCGGCGACGATGCCAACACCGACGGGGACGACCTCTCACCTGAAGCAGCAGCCGCGCTCCTGGACCGCGTGCACAGCGTTTTAGCGGCGGCGAGGGGCGACTTCACCGCGGCGCTCGAAGCGGCGCGCGATGCGAACGGCGACCCGATCGCGTGGCCTGGCGTTGAGGGCGATGACATGCCTTCTGGCATGAACGGCTTCCTCTCCGCGTCCGAAATCGTCGCCCTCATCGGAGGCGCCAGGTTTGCCGAGAACGCCTCCCTGAGAGACATCGGCGTCGCGTTCCGAGCCACCGACGACACGTCGCGCTTGGAACAAGATTTCGAAATTTTCGATGACGCTCTCGCGCCAGTTGGCGCGCCAGGAGACAACCTCGTCTCCGCGATGTCCGGCCCGCCCGGCGATGACACCGTCACCGCGCAAGCCTCTTCGGGAGCACCGAAGTCCAACAGAAAGCCGGTGCACGAACGCGTCGGATTCCAAGTCGGCTTACCGGTAGCCATCGTCGCCATCGCGGCGCTCGCCGTCGCCGCGCGAGCGTCAGGCGCCGCCGACCGCGCGTTCCAATCCGTGCTGCCTTCCAGAACCGGTACACAAGGAACTGCTGACCAGGCCATCGGGACCTCCACCGCGGTTGCATCGGGCTCAAGCTCCGTCGTGCGAAGAACCTCCACGTCCACCAAGATCGAGATGTAGGGGACAGTGGGTAGACATGCAAGACGTTGAAATACGGATGTCACACTTTGTTCGACTCATCAAACTTTTTTGTCACCACCGCGGATCGAACGCGCTATTTCCGTCTCCGAATCTGAAGCCACGATCGTCATTCCCTCCAGCGCTTCCCCCCCTCGTGATGGAATCTCCCGAAGAGAAGATGCGTCGAGACGACGACAACGCGTCTAAGATCGCGGAGAAGCTGTTACAAGGGTGGACCATGCTCGCGGAGTACTGCCCGGTGGAGGGATGCACAACCCCATTGATGCGATCGCGCGACCAGAAAGTGTTTTGCGTGGCGCACGAAATGTTCGTCATGTCAAGTGAGGAGGCGGATGCGATGAAAAGGAGCGGTGTTGGGGTAGACGGTGCAACTAGTGCGACTATGGCGCCTACAGTATCCACCAAGGACGAAACGTTCGTGGAGCCCGACCCCATCTCCGTCGACTCATTGGACGAAGACTTTTACAAGAAGCTGAAATCAGGCGCCAAGGTTTCGTTTTCCGAAACCATTGACCTCGACGCGGAGACACCGCGGTTCAACTCCGCCGCGTCGTCCTTCGCGCACACGCCGAGGTTCAAGTCACCCACGTCATCCTTCGAGAAGAAAGCGGACGGTTCGGTGAATGCGATGGATGACAGAGTAGTGGATTCGGAAGTCGCAGCCATCGCCCAAGCGACTGCAAAAACGCTGAGTGAAAAATTAGAGCAAGCGCGATTGATGTTGCATTCGACGAGCGTGGCGGACGGCGAAGAGTTTTTGCGAGTTCTTGAGGTTGTGGAGAGACTAGCGGGGGCGATCAAAGCGTGCAATGGATTGTAAGACTGCTAGGGCAAACAGTCTGAAATACATCAACTCTACTCCACTTCTTCCCTGGCTTCTGAAACCGTCTCCGCTTTCCGCTTCGCTTGCAAGGAAAGCAGCCCGGCATAAACTCCATTTTCCTTCCCAACCAAATCCTCGTGCGTCCCGCTTTCGCAAACCGTGCCATCTTTAATGACGTTAATTGCATCTGCATCTCGGACCGTTGATAGCCGGTGCGCCACCACGATCGCGGTCCGTCCGCCCATGGCTAACAAAACGTCAATCGCTCGCTGCACGGCGGCTTCCGATTCCAAATCCAACGCCGACGTGGCTTCGTCCAATAGTAATAGTCTTGGATTTCTGAGAAACACTCGCGCGATTGCTAAACGTTGCCGTTGCCCTCCAGATAAACGCACCCCTCTTTCCCCCAACCGCGTATCATACCCATCCGGGAACGTCTCGATGAACTCGTGCGCGTGCGCCTTTTTGGCGGCGGCGATTATTGTTTCTCGCGAAGGCTCTGTACCTCGCGCGCCATACGAGATGTTCCCCGCGATGGTGTGGTTGAAAATCTGCATGTCTTGCGCGACTAAACCGACGTGCTCGTGCACTGACGGAAGGCTCAGATCCCTCAAATCGGACCCATCAATCTTCACAGAACCACCCTTCACGTCATAGTACCGAAGCATTAGGGATATAATAGTCGTTTTCCCGCCTCCTGACTTTCCCACCAACGCCGCTACCGTTCCGCTTTCAACAATAAAACTCAAATCGTTAATCACCATCGAGTTCGGCCTCATCTGGTACCAGAACGTGACGTTTTCAAAGGTAATTTTTGGCCCCCGTCCAAAGGGACCAGGGTGGAATACTGACCCAACATCAGGGTCAATATCGGGTAAGTTGTCTTTCAGACTGAATACCCTGCTCGCGGACCCCGCGGCTCTGACTAAACTAGTCAGACAGTTTGTCAACGCCGTGTACGAGCTAGTAACGCTATTAAAATAAAGCTGAAACGTAATCAGGCTTCCGATTGTGAGGAGTTTTTCGCCGTCCGCGCCGCGTTTCATGGTCATACCTCCGCCTAACCACAGAATTAACACAGACGTGCCTAATTCGAGTATATTGGTCAGCATCACAGTCAATGCGCCTCCGAAGGCATCTTTGACACCTGCTCTGAGTGCGGCTCTGGCGTGCTCTTCATATCTATTCAACTCTTCTTTTTCGCTGCTCGTCGCTCGGACAGTTCGGATGTTCCCGAGCGCTTCGTTTGCTGCTGTGGCGGCTAACCCTAACATCGCAGATATTTCCCGGTTCAAAGTCTGTGACCACCTGGCGTACCTCTTGATCAAGTAAGTGATGGGCATCACCACCGCGAAACTCACCATTGCTAATCGCCAACAAGTGTAAAAACACATAAACAAAGCTCCGATGATAACCACTACGTTCTGGCTCGCTAAACTCAACACCGTGTTACACGGCGAGGTTAAGTTGTTAACGTCGTAACTAAGTCTACTCAATAGATCGCCAGTGTTAACCCCGTCGAAGTACGCGATGTCCTGTTTTAAAATCGTTTTATAGAGAGATAGGCGGACTTTGTAGTTCAACCGCTGGCCTACTAGAGAGAAACACGCGCGTTTGAAGGAACTAAACACAGCAACGCCTATTGAGCTCAATAATAAAAGCGTGACGAACTCGTTGAACTTTTGTTCGTCGCTTTCAATCGCGGCGTCGAACGCGGCGCCCTGGAACTTCGGAATAAATAGAGCAGCGCAACTAGTTATTACCGTAGTCGTGATAGCTAAGGTAAGAAGCTGCCACTCTAACTTCGCCAAGCCCATTACCCTCCACAAGTAATCCTTGGGTGTCCCCTCTATGTGCGCCTTCGTACCTTTGTCCCCGCGCACGCCGCCCTCCGCGGTGTCTCTGTTTTTGCGACAGAAACACCGCATGCAGCAATCGAAGTCACAGGTTTTGCATCTGAACCCTCCAAACTTCAAGCCGTGAGTAGTACTCCCGGCATTTAACCTTAGCCCACACATGTCGCAAACGTGACCAACCACGCGGTCGTGGAACTGTAACTCGTGGGCATGGAAATCTTTTCGCAAAACGCCCGTGCGTATCGTACAACTCTTGACCCACTTCCGGAAATAACCCGCTTGCGCTGTGATGCTTATTATAGATAATGCGAACAACAAAACAGTTTGTAACGTCTGTTTGGGTATATAGTAGAATGCAACGCTTTTGACTGCGACGTAGGCTTGGAACGCGACGCAGCATAGGAAAGTGAGTTCGATCAGGACGTTTCGAACAAAACGCGCGTTGGCGTTGTATCGCTGATCGTCTTCGCTCGGCGCAAACAGGTTCGGGTCGAAGTTCCCTGAAGCGTCTGGATCTGGTGTAGCTTCGCCCACGCGAATGTCCAGGGTGCTGGATGTCGCTCCCTCGCTTCGCGCCTCGCTCGGGGCGACGGACGCCGGTAACAGCGGCTCGGCGAGAGTGCCGACCACATCATCGCGATTGGTTTCCCTCAGACTCGCCGCCGACGATTGCCGCGAGACGGCCCTTCCGCTCGGCGGCGGAGGGGCTTTGTTCCTTTGCTTGCCCAGCCCTATGGCTAGGCCTCCCGCGACGAAGTACAGCCCGACGCGAAGCACTAGCAGGAAAATCAAGTCGCCGGTGCCTCCCTTGAACGTCGCCGCGGTGGTGAAAGCGCGCAACTCGGGTATTAGCGCTTTAAAGGTCCCCTCCCTTGTGAAGAACAACCACAGCGTCGCACACGCATCCACCAGCACCAGCACCAACAACCACGACCCGTTCCTCACCTGCTGTGACCGAATGGAGTCCGCATCCGTCTTCGTCAGGAACAAAGAGGCGCGCGCCATCCTAGATCTGATGAGGAGAAAAGGGAGAATGCATTTAAAGTGAAGAACATGAAAAGAAGAGGAAGAGATGACGAGCGTATTTCAGATGCTCTTCTTATGATATCAGACTCATCAATACTACAATATGTACAGTTAAATACCCTCCTTTAAATCAAGAACCGTTCATCGATGAGCGATTTCCGCGATATGTTCGCCGATCCGAATTGCGATCGTACATGGTCAATCGTCGCGCCGATGATCCACGTGATAAACGCGGCGAGCGCGAAGGAATTCAAAGCCTTGTCCAGGGCGCAAAACACGAGCACGTCGAAAATGAAAAGCTGCGTCTCGATGCCGTACCACAGTGTTCGCTGGAAGCTCATCTGCAGGTCGTGGTAGAAAATAGGGGATGCCCCCTGCATGCTTGACACACTCTCGGGGGGCATGTTAATCAGCCGGTTCGTGAACGGCCGCTCCAGCACAAAACTCGCCGCGTTGGTTTCCACGAAACTAATGAGCTGCTTGAAGATGTCGCCGATTTCCTCCGCCGCCGCGAGGCTCGCGTCTTGCGGGGAGTTCATGGCGATGTTAGTCTGCTGTTGCTGTTGTTGACCTCCGCCGTTCCATCCACCGCCCATGCCACCCATGCCACCGTTCCATCCACCACCCCCCATTGCACCTCCCATTCCAAACCCTCCCATCCTCATCGATTGGCCGTTCCGTCGTCCGCCGGAGAACATCACGCTCAGGGCGCCGCCGAGTCCGTCCCCCCCTCGCGCCGCCGCAGTCTCCTCGATCGACCGCAACAACTTTGATTCATACGCCAGCCTCAGCTCCTTGGTGATGAACAATTCAAAGCACTGGTTCTCCGCCAGTTCCTCTCGCTGCGAGGACGGGACTAATCCGCGAGCCGCGACCTGCATCTCTTGCTCCTTCCTCATCTGCGCCATCAGTTCCGACAACGACGTATCCGCGAACGTCATCAACGACCTTCCGTGCAAATAATACCCGGCGCACTCGTCGTCCAGAATCACGATGCTCAAGTTGCTCATCGCCAGCAAATCAACAAACTGCTGAATCGGGTGTTCCACGTAGTTGTGGTGGAACACGAGCTTGTACACAACCTGGCACAGCACGATGAACAGCATGAAACCGCTCGCGACGAAGAAGCGAAGAATTTTCGACTCGACTTGGTAGTCGCGCGGTTCGCTTAATGTTAGGGACGGTTCCACCACGCCCAGGTTGCGGTAGTTCAGCCCCTCTAACAAAAGAACCAGCAACAACAGCGTCAAATCTCTGCTCGTCAACCGTTCCGCCTGCAGCTCGTTCCACTCGTTCGCGATGAACATCTTTCTCCACGCGCTTACTGGGGCGGCGTCGTGCTTACCTCCCGGCGCGGCGCTCGCGCTCGTCCACGGCCGCTCCCAATCCAGGAAAAAGATATCGGTGTTACACTGCCAGTAAAGCGTGTGCGCCATCGCAATCGTGGCGAACGCCACGGCGACGTCTAACATAACCCCGAATTCAGTCACCACGCTAGTGCCATCCAAAGGCACCATGACGTAAACCTCGGTCTGCGCTTTGTACAAGGTGAAGAAATACGAGGAGGCCCAGAACAGCACGACGAAGCTGCCAAACGAAATCGCGTTGCTCGCAATGCCCACAGCGTGCCCCGCCCACACCGCGTCGGGTTCAAGCACCTGCCGGCGTCTACTCACCTTCACGATTGAATAACGCCAATAAATAGCAGCTACGCAAAAAACCGCACAGGTGATTCCGAGAAACGCGTCCCAGTAGTCATCTGTTGATGAGGAATAGGTGACTGTGAACGAAACGCTATCGCTAGCCACATAGTCGAAGCTCGGATCGCGCGACGCGTACGTAATCGACACGCTGGGGACGTATATTTTCTTGTTATCGCTGGTTGTCATTTGAGTCGTTAGGGAAAACGTCTGCGCGTACGTCACCGCGGTGGCGTCGGCGCCGTCTGTTTCAACCCCCAACGTCTCGTCAATAACGTAAAACCGGCGGACGAAAAAGTCATCGTTTGAAAACGAGTTTGAATTGGCCTCGGCGTTCGTGACGTAAACCGGTATGGGGTACAGGCGTTCGGGCCACTCGCTTGTGCTCGCGGCGACGCCTCCAAGGTCCTGGATGTACAGATCGAAGAACAACGTCTCGCCTGATGTTGATATCCCGAACCCTCTAGCAGCATCAAGCGCATCCTCCACAGACAAGGTACACGTGTTGTAGTAGTTGGTGCCGAAGGCGCGCCACGCGTCGAGCTCGGTTTCCTTCCCGCCGCAAAGCTGAAACAGCTTGCCCATGGATTTCATTCCCAGCCACGTACCGGTCAACGAGGTGACTGACACGACGAATTCCAAGTCCTTCACGGTGTTGCCGGTGTCGGAGTCGCCGGAATCAGATTGAGACACTTCTAATTCCAAGTCAGTCATTGATGTGTACTCAATGCCGACGTCGTAAAACAGCCGTGGGGTTTCATCGGGGTGCACCGCGTACAGCTTTGTGTAAAGCAAACACGCGGTGCTTCCAGTAGCATAATTAGTCAACACGCACATGTTCGCGATGTGCTCGCAGGACGTGCGGTTGGCGTAGTTGCGGCAATCAGCGGCGATTGAAATTAAATTCTCAGTCAAGTGCAAACTCGTCACCGTAGCTGAGTCAACGCTCGCCCCCACGTCGGTGTAGGTGTAGGTGTAGGACGTCGCCGCGAAGTTGACGCTGAATTCAGACGTCAACGTCGCGGCGTTCGTAGCAGGATCGAAGCAACCCTGCGTCTCAGCGGGGCACTCGCACTGCGAGGTGTCCGTGTCGTACACCAGCAACACGGTGCCGTTGGGCCAGCCTAGTGAGGGGCACGAGAAGCACACGCCATCGTTATCGGGGTCCGGGAAGGATCCAGTAGGACACGTCTCGCAACGTTTCCCGTCGGTGAACCGCACGCCAATCTCATCCGTCTCGACGACGACTTCATTCGCAGTGGCGCACACGCAATCCTCTTGATTCGCGTCGAACGTAGCGCCGTTGATCGCGTCGCACGCCATGCACGTCGTTCTGTCCCAGCTCGCTACTTTCTGTTCACCAGCGCAGGACATGCACTCGCCGTACGGAACGCTGGGAACCGGAGAGCCGGGGGGGTCGACGGAAGTCCAAATCGTGTTGCCCGTACACTCACACCCAAGCCCATCACTGGTGACGGACAAACCCAGCCCGGTATCACACGTCTCGCACGTCAACGTCTGCGCCCGGAAGTACTGCCCACTCGTGGTACACACGCCATTGGAAGCGGCGTTGGAGGTGCCGAACGATTCCCAGTCGCCGACAACCTGGAAGCGAGGAGAGGGAGTGAGTTGTCAGCGCGAGCGAGCAACGACTTTGATTCGAAAAGGATGGATTAAGCCGGGGCGAAATGAGTACGCACATCCTGTTGCACAGGGTCGAAGTCTAGGTCCTGCGCGGCAACGCAGACAAGCAGGCCGAGCTGGACCGCGAGGGCCGCGACGTGCCCGAGCCTCATGTCACGCGGCGCTTGCGGCAGCGCCTCGCGCGAGGAAAAGTGCCAGACTTGACAACGAGTGCCGAGAACAAACGGTCGTCAATTCCAGGGGACACATGGGGTTTACCACGTGCGTGCTTCGGTACCACATTTTGGCGGCTGAAAGGGGTTCAGTCGCGCGCCGATCACCACCCTCCCCCTCTTTACGCCGCGCCGGTGTGCGCGACCTCACGGGCTTCGTCACGATGAACTTCGCGGCGAGCGCGGGCAAGCCCCAGGATGGCAGTGGGACACCCCTGAAGGCGGTCCAGATCGACGGCCAGGTACGTGCCGATGCGCGAGAAGTTTCTCAAAGCCTAAAGCCTGAGCCACGAATGCCCTAAAGCGATCGGACCTGAACCACTCCGTTCATGGCAGACTGAGGCGATGTCTCGACGAAAACGAGGGACACACACGCGCATCTCGTAGCTCTTCCCCAACCATAAGAGATCACACCATACACCACACAACGCTGACGTATATACCCTCCTCATGTATGCAACCGTCATCCCAATCTCAAAAAAAAAAAACCATCAGGTTGTGATGAAGATCGTGAAGCACTGCAGCGAGCACTCCCCGAGCTTAGTCACCGGCCAGCTCCTCGGCCTGGACATCGGCGCCACGCTGGAGGTGACTGATTGCTTCCCCTTCCCAAGCGCACCCGTGGGCGCCGCAGCAGAGGCGGAGGAGATCGACCCCGACGCAGGGGCCGATTACCAGCTGGAGATGATGAGATGTCTTCGGGAAATAAACGTGGACAACAACACCGTGGGGTGGTACCAGAGCACGTATTTAGGTAGCTACTATACTGAAGAGCTGATTGAGACTTTCTTGGCGTATCAAGAAAATATTAAGCGGTGTGTTTGCATTGTTTATGATCCGAGTCGATCAGAGAAGCAGGGTACGTTTTCGCTGAAAGCGCTGCGCCTCACGGACAAGTTCCACGACATTCACAAGAAGGGCGAGTTTACGTTTGAGAAAATCGCGGACAAGAGCTTGAGCTGGAGCGAGATTGTTTGCGAGACGAACGTGACGGTGAGTAACTCAGCCCTGTCTTCGGCGGTGTTCGGGGAGCTCACGGCTGGCGCTGCGAAAGAGGAAACCAGTGGGTTGACAAAGGGTGATTTGGACAGGTTAGACATGAGCGCCAACCCGTTCTTAGAGCGATCATTAGAGTTTCTCTCCGAGTGCATGGACGACCTCGCGTCCGAGCAGCAAAAAGTGGCGTTCTACCAAAGAAATTTATCCCGACAGCAGCTGCAACAAGCGCAGTGGTTGCAGAAGCGTAAGGTTGAGAATGCGCAACGGAAAGCGGCGGGCCAGGAGCCGCTTCCGGAGGAGGACGACGCGAACGCGAAAAACGTCACTGAGCCGTCCCGGTTAGAGGGGTTCCTCATCGCGAACCAGGTGAACCAGTACGTGGACCAGATCCAGGAGTTTGGGCAAGCGTCGCTTCAGAAGCTGTACCTCGTGTCAGGCGCGCAAGGCGTGGACAACATCACGCCCGCGACGCCGGAAGCGTAGAGGGGGTTTTGAGGCAGCGCACGATGGATGTGATTGAAACTCAATTGAACCCAAATAAATAAAATCAATCAGATTGCGAGTAGCCTCGAGTCTCTTTACGAGCCAACACACTGGAGAACTCGCCAACACACCCTAGTGCACTTATTTCTTCTTCTTGCTCTCCTTCTCTTCTTCCTTCGCCCCGAACAGGGCGTTGTACGCGGTGGTGAGAATCAGCCCGAACCAGTACACGTTCAGGCCGACCGGCACGGGGAGTAACAATCCAGCGGCCCACGTTTCAATCGGCCCGAGCGATTGCCAATTGCTATTCAAGTACTGGTCTATTAAATCAGGAATCACGCACACCCGTACAATAAAGAACAGCGGAATCCACAGAATACCGTTGACGAAGTACGCGGTGGAGAACTCGCCGGCTGAGGTTGCTTTCATCAAGAACCAGCGCAAACTTAAGTTGACGTTGGTGACTTCGCTGACCAGGAAATAATTTACGAAGTACGTACACCGCCCGGCGCTCACGGCGTACGGCCAGGCTAACAAACTCAACGTGTGGTGGAACAGGAACAGTATGTAGGGTGATAGGCCTCCGTAGGCTTTCATCTGGTCCGCAGGGTCGGCTAGGAGGACCATGAGGTCCCAGAACATATAACCCAAGCTCATGCCGCATCCCTTCAGCGTGTTTAACGATGCGGGATGGAGAAAGTCGTACCGCGCGCCGTCGTAGTTCATGATCGCGGGCGCGGCGTAGTACGTCACCGCGAACGCGGGGAAGAACGTCACCATGTTGGTGTGCCAGATTTTCTGTTCGAACGGCTCCAGCTTGGCCAAAGCTTTGCCGAACAGTCGGGGGGACGCGAGCTTGCTCAGCACGAAGATGCACGCGCACATCACGAGCGCCAGCAGGGCGTGGTGAAAGAAAATGGCCAGCGCAGGGCGATCGCCCGTGCCGAAGGCGAAGGTCAGCGCGCGGTCCACGATTTCGTCAACCATCGGGCCCATCGGGCCGGATTCAAACGCCACACCACCCACTGCTTTGCTCGCTTTACCCATCGTGTCAAGGAAGGACGACGCGTGGTTTGAACTGAGAACGAAAAGAGAGTGAGAGAAAGGTTTTGAGAGCGAAAGTTGACAATGGAGTTTTTCAAACAAAAAGTGCAAGGTGTTTCACGAGGTAAAGGTCTCTCTCTTGTGGTCTCTCTCGTTTCCGTCTCTATCGGTCGACCGAAAGTTTACGCCACGGGTTTCGGGTCGCAACTCTTCGCCGCGTCGCACCTCTTCGCGGCGTTGCAGCACCCGCACTCGGCGCAGCACGTCGTGGCTTCCGCGTTCGGTTCACCCTTGGCAAGCTTAGGCCAGTTCGCGTCCGCGTCGGCTCGCTTCTTCTCGAAATCAGCCTCCCACGACTGCTTCGCCTTGTCGCAGCAGAACATGCACAGCTTCTGGTTGTCTTGGTCGCCGCAGCAGACGGAAAACGCAAGCGGGTCGGCGTGCAGGAGGAGGCTCTTGGCGACGCCGCAGGCGCAGTAGCCGCCGTAGGACGCGAGGAACTTTTTCGGGCTCTTTTTGAAAGCCTCAGCGTTGTCGGCACTCGCGAAACGGTAACGCACATCGCCTTGCACCACGTTATACGTCGTGACTTCGTGTTCTGGGACGCCAAGCACGGGTGACGAGGCGCCGGGAGCGTAGTAGCTCACGCAGTCATACCCTCCCAGCGCAACGTCCGCTTCAGACGCGACGTCAACCTTTCCAGTCAACTTTTCCGCTTCAGAGGCCACAGCCGCGCCCTGTACGGGCGACCCGTGCACGACTTTCAGGGGACCAGAGCTGGGTTCGGAGACGGTAGCCATTTGGTGTAGTGGTGAGCGTGCGAGGGGAAGGGTAGTACGAGCCGCGTGCGGTGACGAGTGAAGGAAGCCCGACGAAGGGAAAAAGCCACGACACCTTCTTTCTTCCCGTCCAAGAACATTTGTCACGTCCAGAAACGTTTTTCTGCTTTACACTACTGTATACCACAAGAGGCGCGATTCTCGTCGCCGTCGCCCCCCTCCCCCCCCTCCCCTCGTTCCGGGTCGTACGTCAGCCGCGACGTGTCCAGGTTGTACTTCGACCGCATGCGTTCCGCCCACGTTTCGGTTTCAGAACCGTTACTGGTATCGCCATCTTCGATGGACGTCGAAACGTCTTCGTCCTCGCTGTCCAGCAGCGGTACAGTCAACCCTCCACGTTTCCCGAAAAAACCCCTGCCCCGCTGCGACGAGCCGCGGGTAGAATTTAATGAGATTTGTCTATCATCACTATCATCGTCTGACTGATTGCCCATACCCCGGCTGGATCCAGCAGATCTTCCTCTAGCACGTCTGCCATAGTGCTTGTCAAAGTATTCATCGTCGCTTTCCGCGGCCTCCGCTGGTATCGCGCTCCGGGCCAACGCAAAGGCCAACCCAGCATCTATAACTTGCACCACCAGCGCTGCGATCACAACGCCGCGCGCAAGAGGGACGTGCGCGTGCACTACGCCCCACACCTTGGCCTCAGCGCCCGTTACGTCGGGCGTTTTAATAATGAGACCAGGATCCGAAAATAATAAAATCACGAAGACGAATTGTATAATCAGGGCAAAGGCGACCAAGTACAAATGAAACCCAACGCCGCACCGGCACTTGTTCAAAAAGTCAGCGCCGATCAAACCCACACAGGCGGCGAAGGACATGTACGTGCCCAGAACGACGAATGCCCAGAGGAACCTGCAGGGAAAGGGTAAAGAGAGTGAGCGCGCACAAAAAACCATTTGGTGAAAAAATACGCCGAATCAAAAAGCAAATCTTCACTTGTTGCTTTCAAAAAGAGACGTGACTAGGCTTGGCGTTTGGTGAAGACGTTGGCAGGTCGCACCATGGTTCCGTGTTGAGCACGTGCTCGATATGGGACGTGGGCGGCGAGGCTGGTAATCCCTGTCCCGGCGGAGGCGTCGGGGGTGGGGAAGCGGGAGCCAGTGAGTCGTGACGCGCGCGTGTCCAATGAAGCAGCCAGTACCCGGCGGTTAATCCGACGCCCAGTCCAAGCAACAGCAACACCCAGTTCGTGAACTTCAACGCGTCGCGCAGGAATTTGTGAACCGACGGACGCATGACGACCGACGAGGACGAGGAGTCACCCGTCCGCGCCTGTGTTTGTCAACGAGACGCGCGTCGGGGAGTGGCGCGGTTGTGCTTGTGTGTTGTCTCTCTCCAACTCATGTGGCCAAAAACTCCCGCGAAAATCGCGGTGTTGATTTTTTTTTTCGCCCCTTTTCGATGGCGGCCAAGCGTCGCTGATCGCCGTTCGTTCGTCCCACTGTCTCCTGCGCCTTTGCGCTGCAACGACGCGAGGCCACCTTCGGTTGCCCTCCTCCCTTAGCGAACGAACGCCTCGACGGAGCGGACGACTAAGTCGGCCGACACCCCGTCCCACTCGCTCCGATCGGCGACCAAAAAGATCCATCCGGAAGCAATCCACCCAACATGATGCAAAAGTTGCTTTCCGTCACCACGAACCGCCTGTTGGCATGCGCGGCGCCGAGAGCGCGGGGGTTTGCGGGCCACAACTCTTTGACCTCTCGTACCTTCGCCACTTCCACCGGTAAGATCCCCGCTGCTCCCATGGTGTACGTCGCGGGTGAGGAGATGACCCGGTACACCATGGAGTTGATTCTCGATCGGTGGGTCCGCCCCCATGTGGACACTTCCAAGTGGGAGTTCTTCGACCTGCGCGCCAAGAACCGGGACGACACCGAGGACCAAGTGTTGAAAGATGTGATCTCCGCGGGCGCACGAATTAAGGCGATCTTCAAGGAACCCACGATTACACCAACTGCTGACCAGGTTAAAAGGCTGGGGCTGAAGAAAGCGTGGGGCAGTCCCAACGGCGCCATGCGACGCGGGTGGAACGGCATTACAATCTCGCGAGACACCATCCACATCGACGGCGTGGAGCTGGGGTATAAGAAACCCGTTTTTTTCGAGCGACACGCGGTGGGGGGGGAGTACAGCGCGGGGTACAAGATTGTCGGGAAGGGCAAGCTCGTAACGACGTTCGTGCCTGAGGGCGAGACGACGCCAATTGTGGTGGACGACCGCGAAATCGTCGACAACCTCAATGCGGTCGTTACCTACCACAACCCCCTGGATAATGTCACTTCGCTGGCGCGAATCTTTTTCCAGCGATGCTTGGATGCTGGGATCACGCCGTACGTCGTGACAAAGAAGACGGTTTTCAAATGGCAGGAGCCGTTTTGGGCAACCATGAAGAGCGTGTTCGACGCCGAGTTCAAGGACAAATTCGTGGCGAAGAAGATCATCAAAGAAGAAGCGGATTTGGTGCATCTCCTTTCCGACGCCGCGACCATGAAGTTAGTGGTGTGGACGGACGGGGGGTTCGGCATGGCCGCGCACAACTACGACGGCGACGTGTTGACGGACGAGCTGGCGCAGGTGCACATGAGTCCAGGGTTCATCACTTCGAACTTAGTGGGCGTCGATAGCGAAACCGGAACGCTGATCAAGGAGTTTGAAGCGAGCCACGGCACGGTGACTGACATGGACGAAGCCCGGCTCAGGGGCGAGGAGACTTCACTGAACCCGCTAGGCATGGTGGAGGGCTTGATCGGCGCCATGAACCACGCCTCCGACGTGCACGGTGGCGCAGACCAAGTGCACCCGTACACAAACTCGCTAAGAGCGACGATCCACAAGCTGTTCAGGGAAGGAAGAGGCACGAAGGATCTCTGCGGCGCCGGGGGGCTCACCACCGAGCAGTTCATCGACGCGGTCGCCGAGGCGCTGCCGGAAGAAATTAACAAGTGAGGAGAGTTGAGTAAGTGTATGCGTAGAAGTGCAACTTGAATGACATATGAATCATCGAAACTTTCTCGAATAAACAATACTACACTCTACGCGAACAGCGCTTTGGGGGCGACAATAGCCCCCACAATCTTAAAACCCTTGACACCGTGTCGCGCCCCAAGCCCGCGGATGCTGACTGGCACGCGCGACGACGTGTTTGCGACGACGCGGACGGAACGGTGGGCTGAAGTTTTGTGCCCGAGGGAACACACCCACCCCGCGTCGCCGCTGCGGTTGACGCCGTACTGGTTCGCCGATCGCGAGGGAGTTCTTTTCGCGGTCGACGGGATGCTCGGAGGCTTCACCGTCGCGCCTGGGTTCTCTTTCGCAACGCTCGACTTCTCAGGTTTGGATGGGACAGCAGCCTTAGAAGCCCCCCCAGCTTCAGAAGTCTCTTTGCTTTTCTTTTTAGAACTAACCCAGCCCTCTGTTTTGCGCCTTCGGGGCAGCTTAACTAACTCCCCAAGGTTCTCCACCATGCGGTCGACGTGCTGCGCGGGCAGCCCGCACTCGCGACAGGCTCGTACTAATGACTTGCGAGCCTCGCTTCCAGGTCTTAAACTCACCCCCGCCTCTGCGATCATTTTAGTAGTAGCCGTGATACCAGCCACGTCACCAACCTGCCCATAGCCCCAAACCAGGTGGCCGAAGGTCCGGTCGTTCGGTGCCGCGCACCACGACTTGGGACACGCGAGCATCTCCTCCACCACCCTTCGGGCATTTCCCATATCGCCAACCGCCGCGTACGCGCTGACCACCGTGGTCCACAGCACGACGCCGGGTTTCATTTTTTTCTTCTCGTCCTTCGGGCCGACGTACTTCGCAACAGGCTCAGCGGCTGACTCGTTACTCAACGTTTTAGCGGTGGGGTTCTTTGGGTGGAATTTACCCCCCGACGCGGCGCTCGCGTTTTTTGATTTCTTCCCTCGCCCGATGTTCTTTTCATTTTTTGAAATATTCTCAGGGGGCGCGTCGAAAGTCCTGATGCGGATAAGCACCTCTTCTGCGCCCTTGGGGTCCCGGGCTCGTGCGTACGCTTTGATCAGCGACCCGAAAGCGCGTTCATCGGGCGACACACTTTTATTGACCATCTTCTCAAGCACCTTCTCTGCCAACACCACGTCGCCCTGGTTCGCCCAATGGTCCATAAGTGAGGTGTAGCTCGCGACGTCGGGCGCTATTCCCAGCGATTCCATGTCCCACGTCCCTGACCCTTCCAGTTCTCTGAACACATCTTGCGCCGCCCCGACGTTCCCAAGAGATAAATACCCGCGTAACAGCATGTTGAATATATCAATGGAAGGCACGACTTTGTCCCACTGCATTTGGTTTAGTAATCTTCGTGCGTCGCCCATCCTCCCATCTCGCACATAGTGGTCGATGACCATCCCATACGAAGCCGCTACTGGCCGTGAAATTCGTCCCTTCCGGTCCGCCACGCGTTCCATGTCGTATTTTTCCAAGTTCCAGCGTTTTAACACACCCTCCGCATCCTCCGGTGAATCCACGGCGAGGAGCCCAAGAATGAAGGCGTGGTATATTTTTTCGTACACCATTAGGATGTCTTTCTCGTTCGTGTTTTGATTCGTCGAAATCGTCTCCACCATGGAGATTATTTGCTCGATTTCCTCTGAGTGGCCGCCGATTCGCGCCAAAGCAGAGACTAGCGGAGGGTACGTCGCCGCAACAGGCGCGATCCCTGCCTCGATCATCTCTTTGACTAATCTCCTCGCTTGAATTGGTTCGTCTGCTACACACCACGCGTGTATGCAAACGTTGTACGCCTGTACATCTGGCTCGAGGTCCGCCTCACGCATGCGCCCCAAGATGTTCTCGCACTCCTCGGGGGCGCCGCACTCGCCCAGCGCCGCGGCTAGCGCGGTGTACGTCTTGACCGTCGGCCGGTGCCCGTCCTCGACGAGCAAATCTAACTCGTTCCAGATTACATCGCAATCGCCCAAGGTCCTGGATCCGCCTCTCCGACCCAAGGCTCTCTTGCGCAGCCTCGACAGCTTCTGCGTCGCGACGTGCACAGGCCAGCACGATTTGTTGTTTTCACACTTCTTACACTTGAATTTGGGGGTCGTGGGGGTCGTCGGGGAGGTCGGGTCTACTAGTGCGACCGCGGATGGCGCGATGCCATCTTGCGACGATGATGAGCTCGCGTCCTTTGACGTCACCGCGCGCACATCCACGTCATTCTCCACTGCACGCGCAGCCGCAGACGCTTCCACCCACTCCTCGTCCACCGACGTGGTCACGGATTCGCCCGCGGACGCCCCGACGGGACCGCCTCCGCGGCCGTTCGACGACATCCCGAAGGCGACGCGCACACACAACTGGCAATCTGTGACGTGCAGCAAGCGAAGATCATCATAAGATTTTTTGATCGGCTGCGCGAGTGCGTGATCTGGTGTTTGTCCCTCGTTTGACGGTCTGTTGACGATCTATGGACTAGTTCCGCCATCCACAGATCCAACGCGTCCGAGGCTTGACATTAAAATTCTTCGTGTTCAGCAGACGCCATAACCAACAATTGCCTCTCTTCCTCGGCCAGAGCGTCTTGCCCCTCCCGCGCCCCGACAACTCCGTTGGGGCCTGCATGGCGTCCGACGTCGCGTTCGTGCGCCGCGCGCTTGATTCCTGGCTCGCGTCGACCTCGGATTCGGGGTCTTCCCAGGACAGTACCGGTGCGGTTTTCCAACCATCCGATTCGCAGCAAAAAGAGGCGTGTCATTTAGCCCATCGTTTGGAGCTGGCGCGAATCACGGCTGGTGGCGTGGACGAAAGACTAGTTGAGCTTAGGGCACGGCTAGAAGCTACGAATCGAGAGGTACAACGCGCGGAGACCGACGTACAACTCGCCAACCGACGGCTTCGGTTTGCGAAATGTAATCAATCAAAACTCGCCGAGCTCGCGATGGGCGACGATGCCGGCGCTTTTCCATCCGTGTTCGACGCTAGGGGCGATTTGTTGGCGCGAAACATTCGCGAGGCGAGTCGCGATTCCACACGGTACGAACAAGCAGTGTTAGCATTAGAAAAACGCAAAACCTTAGTCACAGATGAACTCCTAAAACACACTGGAGCGGGGAGGTAATAGGCGAATGCAGATCGCGTCTAATAGATAGCTAGCTAGCTAGAATTAAATAGATACTCCTAAAGCATACATCACACCCCTCTAACCGCTGGGTTAAACTTCTTCAACGCGATATCATCCACCCCAGACGCTGATGCTGATGATGAGGATGACGAATCAGAATCACCATCCTTCGCTAATCCCTTGAGTTGCTCGTGAAGCGCCGTCCTCACGATCGGAAGAAGCTCCCCCCCCTGTTCCAGCGCTAGCGCTAGCCGGTGGTTATCAACGTGGTGCGTGGTAATTTTTACAGTACCGCCTGCTTCACTGGCGTACGAAACGACACTGTCACCGCCCGACAATGTCTCACAAACAACCCCGGCTTGGTCCATGTCGTGCTGCCACGTCCCGGTGTGGATGAACACGTTTGATTTATTTTGCACGCTTCTGTTTACGGCGGCAATCATCGCTCGTTCGTACTGCTTCATCCAAGGCGCGGATCTCCCGGGTCTGATTGAGGCTTCCACCAAGTCGACTTGCGGGCAAAACGCCAAACTACAATCCGCCAGGTCCGCGAATAACAGCGCCGCTGAGGCGCCCATCGAGTCGCCGAGATGGATCACCTTTTCGTATCTTTTGGAAACTTCGCCAATCGCGGCGCGCCACGCGATTTGTGATTTCTCGCCCATGTCTTGATTTTCGAACCCATCGCCGCCGTACCAGCTACGCGTGCTATCACAAACGTAAAGCACGTCGAAGCCTACCTTCGCACAGTGCACCGCCGCCGCAGCACCCGCCCCAGCCCCCCCAACATTGTTCAAACCCCTTTGCGTTATGTCGAGTTTTAATTTTTTTAACAGACCGCCCCAGTTTGGCACACCAGGCGCGCTGCCAAACGCAACGATGAGAATAGGTGACGTTTCATCTTCCCCTCCTTCGGATCGAAACTTGCTGTTGACCTTCCACCGGTCGTGCTTGAAGTACCCCCTGGGTTGCGTTGGAGCGCCCCCAGCCACCCACGAGCTCACCGTACTAACCTCGCTAACCTTGACAAAATCGGGTGTTTTCTCTTTATTAATTCCTGCTCTCAACAACTGATCCGTGTCCACGCCTAAAGTCGCGGGCAGGCCCTTGCGCTTCCCTCCCCCACCCTCAGAGGCGTATTGAATGTACCCACTCAGCGCTTTGCCCTTGTCTTCGTCAAAAGCACAGCCCTCTGCCCAAATTTCTTTGAGCGAAACGTTTCGCGCTAACGATTGCGGCAAACTTTTTAACTCTGGATTGGCGTACACCCAGAGCTGGTTCAGCATCATGGCGTCCCCCAGTTTCTCGGGAAGCGTTTCTAACAAATTTTCTGCCACGTTTAAGCGTTTCAATCGCCGAGCATCACACAACGAGTCTGGCAATTCCGTTAGCAAGTTGCCCTGCACCGCGATGTCTTCCAGGGACCGGCACTTGGTACCCATGTCTGATGGTAACTTTTGTATCGCGTTGCCGTGAAGGTCAATCGTTCGCAACGAAACGCACGTTACGATCGATTCGGGTATCGAGCCTAGTCTGTTCCCTGGGACGGAAAGCTCTTCTAAATCGGCTAGGTTTCCTAATCCGGGTGGCAAATATTGTAGCCTGTTTCCGGCGAGCATCAGAGTTCGTACTGACTCGCACTGCTCGATTGTTGAAGGTAAGTTACGTAACAAGTTGCCGTGCGCCCACAGCCCTTCCAGGCGCACACAGTTTCCTATGCCATCGGGAAGTTTGCGTAACCTGTTCCCCGCCAGCCCCAGCCGCTCTACATTTTTCAGATTACCTATTGCATCGGAAAGGGACGTGAGCTTGTTGTTACTCAGTTGGAGGTCTGCTAGATCGGTCAGGGTCCACACTTCGTCCGGTACGCGGCGCAACCCAATGCCCGTTAAATCTAATCGACCGCCCCCACCTTTCGCTTTACGAATGCGCTCGATTACTTCTTGGGGGGTAATTGTCAAGCCCTGTAGGCACGGGTCATCCAGCGAGGTCTTGGTTGTCCCGCCGTCCACGAACTTCCGTTGCTCGTCATCCCACAGCATTTGTGGGTCGCCGTCGCCGTCGGCGTGTGTTACGACGACTCGGGAGCGGATGGGTGATGGGGACACACAGGACGTGCCGTGTGTCCTTCGGCCGCCCATTGGCCGCCGCGACGCCGATGCCGACGACGACGGCGTGGCGCGCGCGCGCGTTACCGAGACGCCAGCCGCAAGCGCACAGGATGACGCCATGATGGACGCCGGGGAAGTCTCACGTCCGTCGCCCCAGGCGGGCGGCGGGGACTACTGAATGAGACGTCGAGGGCGACAACTTTTATCGGCACCGCCTGCAGAGAATTTTATCTCGAGCTCCTCGGAAAAGGCGGCGACACCGGCATAGGCTAACTGACTTGCATTGGCCCATAAAGTGCGTCGCTGCTGACATGGCAAGCGCACTCATTTTCAGTCGCAACATCGCCTTCTCGAACAAGTTCCCGGCAAATTTTTTTATCGTCATGGAAAGCGCGTGGACGAAATCGTCGCTTCGTGCATAAGGTAGCATAGCGCCCCGCAACCCCCGTGTCCGCGCGGGAGGCCTCCGCGGTTCTGAGCGACCGCGAGGCAATATGGAGGGGTTTCAGCCCGCGCCGGGCGTGGAGGGCCTTGTCAGCCGTCGCACCGGCGAGCGCCCTCGTGATGCGCCGGAAAAAGAAAAAACTACTCCATCCACTTCAGGCGAAGGCAGCGTATCATTGGGCGGCCCGGGTTCCCTGGCGTACAAGCACAACGAAGCCGACAGCGCGTCATCGCTAGGCAGCTTGATCAACGAAGTCGCGGACTTCGTCGTCCCAGAGCGCGTACCGGAGAAGATCCCGCACAAAGCCACAGGTACGTGTGCCCAAACGACGCTTCGATAATGATACGACAGCGGCGATATTTTCACGACCCTGACCTTCTCCAATCCTTTCCTCGCAGGATTCCTCTTCTGGTGTTTCACGATGTTTTTATGGACGCGCATCATGGGCTGGCTGTTCGTTCCCATGGGCGTGTACTTCGCCGGGTTAGTCTCACCAGCTTTCCTAACAATAAAGAAAGGAGACAAGCACCACCAGCACGCGGCGCAGGTTGGAATAGTAGTTATGATTTATGCGTTCTTGTTATCGGTGTTAGTGGTGTATCCGAACTACTTTTTATTTTTTGCACCCAAGTATGTGAGGTATACCTTTATTGCGTACCTGAGCTGGCTATCTTTACTCGACACGAAGGCTCCTAGCGATGGCAGTAGATACCTCCCCTGGACAAGACGCCTTCCGTTCTGGAACACGCTCGCCGATTACTTCCCCGTTCGTCTTCACAAAACAATCGACTTGGATCCAAACGGCAACTACCTGTTCGGGTACCACCCGCACGGCATAATCGGAGTAGGGGCGCTGATTACGTTCGCCACGAACGCAACGGGGTTCGACCAGGCGTTTCCGGGGCTGGATTTGAGGTTGTTGACACTAGCAATCAACTTTTACTTTCCCTTCACGCGCGAGGTGTTGATGGCACTCGGCATAAATTCAGTGAAAAAGGAAAGCGTGGTGAACAACTTGACGCGGGCACCCGGGGCGAGTATCGCGATCGTGGTTGGCGGCGCGGCGGAAGCATTAGATGCGCGGCCTGGGTGGGCGGTGTTGACCCTCGCGAGACGCAAAGGGTTCGTCAAGATGGCGCTGAAAACAGGCGCGAGTTTGGTACCCGTGTTTGCCTTCGGGGAAAATGATATCTTCGACCAAGTGGACAACCCTTCGGGCGGCAGCGTGCGGCGGTTCCAGCTGTGGTGCAAGCAGCTAATTGGCATAACACCGCCTCTGTTATACGGCCGTAACCTAAGCCGGGGTATCTGGAGACGCTTGAGTGGCCAGAAAACCGGCGTGATGCCGAAACGGGAGTCCATAGAGGTCGTTATCGGCGCGCCTATCGCCTGTCCGAAAACCGACCAGCCCTCCATAAAGCAAATAGACGAGTACCACGCGCTTTACGTTGCCGCGTTGAGGGAGCTGTACGACACGCACAGGCGTTTGTTTCACAAGCTAAAAAGGGAAGGCTCACACGACGACCTCACGAAACGCATGAAGCAAATGAAATCAATGAGGCTGAACTAGAAGAATTAGAAGAGAGAAGAAGAATGGGTGGAAGGGATTCTTGAAAGAAAAAAGAAAAAGTAATCGATTCTTATTATTTCTTCACTCCCAACTCTCTCTACATATCACCCATTACACGCCTCTTCCGTTGTACTTGAGCAGCACGCCATCGTTGCCGAGGATAAACCCGTTGGCGTTGGTGTTGAACTTGACGGTGTACAGGTTGGCGGCGACGCCATCGGCGCCGCGGTCGCGTTTCCAGGACCGGCCTTGGTCTTTACTGTAAAACACCGAGCCGCTGCCGCCGACGATCCAGAACTCCTTCCCGTCCGGTTTCGCGCCTAAATCGAGCAGCCCGAAGCCTCGTGAGCCGATCTTTCCCTCCGCGAAGTCATCGTCGTTGTCAGGCAAGTCGTTCGTGGTGGAGAAGTAGATGCCGCCGCCTCTAGTGAGCTCCCAGACGCCGCCGTCGGGGCGCCATCCCATGGATTGCACGCGCCGGGCGCTCGACCTGTTGTGCGGCTGCCAGTACGCCTGGCCTGGTGCCCAGGTCATGTAGAAGTTGCCTCTGGATGACAGACCGATGTACTCGCCGTCGTTGTTCCGTGAGATCGTGCTGAATGTCCCAGTGTAGTACGACGCGCCCGTGATGCCGGACGACACAGTGCGGTTCAACGTCGCGGAAATAGTCTCCTCCACGGCGGCTTTCCAGTTACGAGCCGCGTCGGTGGTGAGGTAAATAGCCCCTTCATCCGTGACCATCTCGGCTTGGCCGTTGCTGTTCGTTGCAGTGATCAAAACGGGCGCACCAGGCAGCCTGGGGCTCAAACCAACGCGTTCCCAGTTCGCGCCGCCGTCCGTGGTGTGCAACAGAATAGCAGGCTTACCCACGATCCACCCCTCCTGGCCCTTGAAGCTCACGGAGTTGAACCGGTAATTCACGTCCTCATCCAGCGCGTTCGCAACGCTTTTGAAGTCCCAGGTTTTCCCGCCGTCGAAAGTTTCTAGGATGGTCTGCCGGGTGCCTAACAAAAAACCGTGGTTCTCGTCCACGAACGCGATATCCAGAAGAATCACCCCGGGTTCGAGGGGCAAATCAACGATGTCCCAGAACTTTGACACCTCCTCCGCCTTCGCGGGGCCCGCGGGCATGGCGGCGATGACGGGGGCGGAGAGGACCGCGAGAGCGGCCTTTGCGATGTCGCGGCGGCCTAAGTGAGCGGCGGAGTCGTCCGCAGCTGCGCGGACGGCCAGAGGCGCGGCCTGCTTCGCGGATCCCACGCGGGCGGAAACATTGCCCAGCACGCGTTGGCCCGTAAAGGCGGCCCTGCGGGAAGACCCGGTGCGCGCCGCCGCGGAGACGGGGGCGACCACGGAGGCCGAGGCAGCGGTGGTGAGCGCGGCCATCGTGTTACGCAAAAGGGTAAAGGGGCGTGTGTGCGCGCGCGTCGAATACTGCGAGGCGGGATCGGAACTCGTGGATAGAGCGTGTCGGGGAAATAACTCGCGAAATTAGACGGCAATCTTTTATGACGTGGCAGCCGGACATCGATTTCTGCGGGCGAGGAGTTTCGTTTTTTCTGTGTGTTTCTGAGTGTTTCTGTATTCGTTGGCTATTAACAAACACACTCTAGTGTTAAAAAAACGTCCCCTGTTCCGGGGCCTGTGCCTCCGAGACCTCCACGACTTCCCCAGGGTCACCCTCACTGACCAGCCCCTTGACAACGGTCTTCACGTCGCTTTTGTGTTCCGGAGGGTGGTCGTCTTTTGATAACTTCGTCAAAGCCGGGAACAGTTTTTTGTTTTTCAGCAGAGTAACTTCTTTCGGCTGCGGCTCCGCCATCTCGCCCACTTCCGCTCTCGCCAACGAACCTGCGTCGTAATCCGATATCAAGTTACCCATCGCATCCACTTGCGGCTCTTCTGATATCGGAGGGAGATCCGAGGGTTCGTTCAGCGAGTCATCGACGCTCGTTTGATCCAGCGAATCATCGGGCAATTCATCCGGCGACTCATCCGCGGAAACTTCAGGCGCCGTAGCATCTTCAATCTCCTCGTCGGGTACCTCTTCCGGTGAATTCGCATCCGGTGCCGAACTCAATTCCGATGCCTCAGCTATCGGATCCATCGTACCTGTATCCTTCACAGGTTCCGGATCCGTATCAGGCCTTCCGTCGCCGCGCTCCCCATCGCCACGCTTGTTCATCACCTTCCCGTTGCCCTTCCCTTTCCCCTTCCCCTGGTTCATCCCCTTCTCTGAACCCGCGCGCCGCGGGGTCATCCCACCTTTCGCGGGCGCAGACGCTAGAGACATAGATCCATCTTCCTCCTCGATATCGTCCAGCAACGCGTCAGGTTCCACCACGTCCACGTTCGTATCCATCGACAAGTCAATTGTAGTGCTATCCATAGTGCTATTCATGTTGTGCTCGTCCACGTCGCGACTCGCGTTCTCCTCCGACAGCAACCCGAGCAGGCCGTCGAACGGCGTGCGCGTGGGGTCGTCCATCGATCCGGTCATGGTGTCAATGGATCCCGTGCCGTTGATAATCATGTACCCCGGGTCATTCACTGGCTCGACTGAAGGGGCAGGGTCGTCAAGCGGCAGCAAAACGTCGTTGACCGGTTTCGAAACGTCTCCGTTTTGGCTCGCGACTTTCGCCCGCAGTTCCCGCAACTCATCCTCCATCGCGATGCGCTTCTCGCGTTCTTTGTCTTCCTGTTCGTACCTCTCACGACGCTCTGTGTCTTCCCGTTCATGCCGGGCCCGGCGCTCCTCGTCCGTTTCTTTCGCAGCGCCGGTTTTCTCCCTCGAATGCGACTCCCTCTCGTCCACCGCAGTGGTCTCCGCCGCGTCCGCCGCGGAACGCGCGGAGGACGAAGA
>MDSY01110030.1_pt1 | contig 40515 bp, 26 predicted proteins | sample 811131 | NCBI WGS metagenome assembly MDSY01 (sample SAMN05326643, study PRJNA326480) | marine metagenome | isolation source: seawater | place: Atlantic Ocean: South West | collected 2010
AGAAGCTAGATTTGTATCATCTAATGATAAGAGTTTAATAGTTTTAGCAAGGTCCAACTTGGACCAACTGTGTGAGAAGCCCTGTCCTTACATCCCTATAGATTTTCTCAAAGGTTTCTTTTTTCCCTAGAATACAATATTGGTCTACTTGGACTAGCATCATTGCTAAAAGCACTCATTTGCAGATTGAGAATATACAAGCCATCCTCAACATTTGAAGGAGCAAAAATAAACTCTGTAATTGTTCTCGTCTTATTTGGATTTTCAGGAACGTTCCAAAATGTATGATGAAAAGCGAGTACCCCATCATCCTGCTCTTTATCTACGGAAGGTAAATCAACCAAAAGATGCTCTACTCCTTTATCTATGAGAAATTTAGCCACCTTACTATCTAAATATGGCGGATTCGTTCCCGAATAGGTGAAGTTCCTTTTATATTCATTATTTGGAAGGGTTCTTATTACAATTGCTTCAATATTTTCATTTAAATCCAGATCACGAATCTGTTGCAGCGTAATTATTGAATCATTCTTTATTTTCTTTGGCTCAACAGTCACAAGCTGAGCGTTAAAAAAATATCTACTCAGGCTATCATTAACAGAATGAAATTCTTTTGTGATATGACCACAACATTCCGTATGGGTTAAATGGGCATGAGGATTAAAAAAAATATTTTTGAAGTTTACAACACCTCCTTCAGCAACACTCCCAACAAAGTTATTATCCCGAACCGGCTGTACTTTAGGATCTCCCTGGCCCCAAGCCTTCAATCTTGGTCCATCGGCTTTGAGTTCTATTGATAAATCGATGGGTTTCAAGGTATCAATGAATTCCATTTCGTTTAGTTGTAAAATCATGAATCAAAAGTAATACAATATTCCCTTATTATTTATCTCAATATTCTTCAAAAAGTAAGGAACTGCACTATCTTTGTTACATGGAACAAAAACAAGATAAGCTTAAAGAAATCATTTCGCATGCCAAAGAATATGGTTTTGTTTTTCCTTCTTCAGAAATATATGACGGCCTTGCCGCTACATATGATTATGGTCAGCTCGGTGCTGAGCTAAAAAACAACATCAAGCAATATTGGTGGAAATCAATGACACAACTAAACCAAAATATTGTTGGTCTTGATGCCTCCATATTTATGCACCCAAAAACCTGGAAGGCCTCAGGACACGTTGATGCATTTAACGACCCATTAATTGACAATAAAGATTCCAAAAAAAGATACCGAGCAGATGTTCTTTTAGAAGAGCACATGGAGAAAATAAATAAAAAAATCATCAAGGAAATTACTAAAGGTAAAAAGCGATTTGCTGATAAATTTGATGAAACGGAGTTTAGAAAAACAAACCCAAATGTTCTTCGCAACCAAAAAAAAATAGATGATATAGAGGCCTCAATGAAAAAATCATTAGAGGAAAATGATCTAGAATCGCTCAGGAACCTAATTGTCGATCTAGAAATATCATGTCCAATATCTGGATCGAAAAACTGGACAGAGGTAAGGCAGTTTCACTTAATGTTCTCAACAGAAATGGGTTCAGTAGCTGGAGATGCCTCAACGATTTACCTAAGACCAGAAACGGCTCAAGGTATTTTTGTCAACTTCTTAAATGTTCAAAAATCTGGCCGAATGAAAATCCCATTTGGTATTGCTCAAATTGGGAAAGCCTTTCGAAACGAAATTATAGCCAGACAATTCATTTTTCGAATGCGTGAATTTGAACAAATGGAAATGCAGTTTTTTGTACCGCCAGGAGAAGAGCTGAAATGGTATGACTATTGGAAGTCTCAGAGGGAAAAATGGCATAAGAACCTAAACCTGGGAGAGGATTTGCATAGATTTCATGACCATATAAAACTTGCACATTATGCAAATGCAGCATGTGATATTGAATTTGATTTCCCAATGGGATTCAAAGAGCTTGAGGGCATACATTCTAGAACAGACTTTGATTTAAAGCAGCACGAGCAACATTCTAGCAAAAAGCTCAGCTATTTTGATCCCGAATTAAACAAAAGCTATGTGCCATATGTAATTGAAACGTCAATAGGTTTAGATCGAATGTTTTTAGCTGTTCTTAGTGCGGCTTTCAAAAAAGAAGCACTAGAAGGCAATACCACACGGACCTTCTTAAAGATCCCAGCGCCACTAGCTCCAGTTAAGGTGGCAATTTTACCATTGGTAAAAAAAGATGGGCTCCCCGATATTGCGAATGAATTGGCTAACACACTTAAATTTGATTACAACTTTCAGATTGACCAAAAAGATTCAATTGGGAAACGGTATAGAAGACAAGATGCTATTGGAACACCTATCTGCATTACAATAGACCATCAAACCAAAGAAGATAAAACAGTAACAATTCGGTTCAGGGACACAATGAAGCAAGAACGAATAGCACTTTCAGCAATTGAAGGAATATTGGAAAATGAGCTTGGCTGGAAAAAACTACTTCTAAATTTAACATAGATATTGAAGAATTATATTTTTTGTTGCGCATTATGTATTTATAGCCTTCCTTCAATAGGCCAAATGATTCTGAATCAAAGCGGAGAAGCTTTCGAGGTTCCACAATTTTTCAATGAAAAATTCATCCAAAAAAACGGGATAAAAAAAATAAAAGGGTCTTACTCTTTTAAAAAGAATGGAGAACGTATAAGAGAAGTTCCTGGAAGCTATAGCTATAGTTTTGATAAACAAGGAAGACTTGTCTCCATTGTTGATTTAAAATGGAACGGAAAAAAACTAGATACACTTGTTCAATACTACAGCTACAATACGGTTGGCGCATTAAGCACCATAAAAAAAAGCGAGTATGGGGGTATTACCGAAAAAGTAATCCACTATGACAGTCTTAAAAGAAGCATAAAAATCGTAAACTTTCGCGTGAGCATCGATGATAATGGAACGACAATAAACAGAACCGAAATCAACGAAGAGACATTCAGTTATAATGGCATAAAAAAAACAACGTATAACTCCTATGGTTTGCCATATCTCATCTCGTTTGACGCATTTGACGAAGATGGATATCTAATTTCTTCTCAGGATAAGCTCAAAAGAAGTGGGACAATTTCTGTAAAGAAATATGAGTATAATGAAAAAGGTTATCTAATAGGAATTGACACCTACTATGATAAAAATCCGGATCCTGTCGAAACATTGACTTTCTCATATGATCCATTTGGAAATATTACCGAAAGGTTGCAAAAAAAAATGAACACCTTAGTAAATGACTTACAAATCATTTATGATACTAAGACGCAGCTTCTATATTCGCTTATACGCCGGAATCCAGGCACGAACTTCATGGAAATTTTACGCTTTACAAGCTACGAATACTTTGAAAAATAAAATAACAGAACTTTAACAATTACTCATAAGCATAATAAAATAAAGGCATACAGGCCTATTTATTCATAGGATAAAGCAATTCGTACGATTTTTAATTAATTTGGCACAATAATTACACATCAGTAGGAAACCCATAATGATATGAAAAACTTATACCTCCTCCCATTGACATTATTACTCTGTGGAAGCATCCATGGACAAAAGGATAAAAACAACTATGACTCCAAATGGTTTATTGGATTTAACTATGGAGCAACTTGGAGCAGTTCCGATATTGACAACTCATGGGATGTAAGAGAGCCTCAATCAGAATCATTAAGGTCTACAAATCCGACAGGATGGAGTTTGTTTCTTGGTAAATCTTTTAATTACGAATATGGTAAAATGTTGAGTTTTGACCTCAGAGGTAGATACCTACGCGGCCACTGGTATGGACAAAATTCGGAGCTAGATTCATCTATAACCTCTATAAGTGAGGATGCGCAATCGATCTATGATCAATACAATAACGCTTATGGTGGATTTATACCAAATTATTATACCAAATTGGATCGCCTGAGCCTTGAATTGGTCATACACCTTAATCGGTTACGCGAAAAAACAGGCCTAGACCCATATATATTTGGAGGGTTAGGGTTTTCTTGGAAATCAATTATGGCAGACTTGACGACACTTAATGAAACTGGGGATAATACTTTATTATACACTGAGGAGCAAATGCTAAACAATGACTTAGACTTTGACTTCGAGACAAATCTGATCGACAGACAAAAATATTTTATGCCTAGCCTTGGATTTGGTTTGGCATATGATTTTGGAAATGCATCAATTGGTTTAGAGCATAAAACAACATTCACACGTGGAGATCAATTTGATGGCTATGTCTCAGAAGCACCGAGACTCGAAAATGATTTATACCACTACACCTCAGCATTTGTGAGATTAAGACTTGGCGGCTCAAATAACACGCGTCCATCTCAACCAGCATCTAACCCATCAGCATCTGGATTCACGAGCTGTCCGACACCTATTGTTGACATTCTTAACACGAATAACACATCGTCTGGTGCGGGAACTGTAGTGATAAATGCGAAGTTGACCAATGTGAATGCTGTAAGTCAAATAAAGCTTACAGATAAGAACAATATGCCTCTACCTTTTGATTATGATGCTACTACGAACAATGTGACGGCTACCGTTTCTTTGGTGCCAGGAAATAATATATTTACGCTTAAAGCGACGACAAACTGTGGCACCGACTTGGAACGGCTAAATATCCAAAATACGACTAGCTCTTCTTCAGGATTTACAAGCTGTCCTTCGCCTATTGTAAATATTTTTAATACAAATAATGTTTCAGTTGCTCAAGGTACAATGGCTATTAATGCACAAGTTGAAAATGTCAATAACGCGGGTGATATTAAGCTTGTGGATGCAAACCAGGTTTCTTTGCCATTTAATTTTGATGTCAATACGAACATGCTTACTGCAACGGTTATCCTTGTTGACGGAAACAATATTTTTGAGGTTTCTGCAGTAAACAATTGCGGCAGTGACGCTGAACAAATAATTGTTCAATACACCAATATAAATTGCCCTTCGCCAATTGTAAATATCTTGAATACGAATAATGCTTCGATTACTCAAGGTGCGATGTCTATTACTGTGCAAGTTGAAAATGTTAATACCGCAGCTGAAATCAAGCTTTTGAACGCAAACCAAGTTTATCTGCCATTTAGCTTTGATGCGAATACCAATATGCTTACTGCGACAGTTACACTTGTAGAAGGTAACAACCTCTTTTATGTTTCAGCAGCGAATAATTGTGGTAGTGATGCTGAACAAATAACTGTGCAGCATACAAACATAAATTGCCCATCTCCAATGGTAAACATCCTAAACGGAAACAATTCATCTGTTGCTCAGGGTACGGTATCTATTAGCGCACAGATTGAAAACGTTAACGCAATTTCTGAAATATCTTTCACTAACGCGAACCAAGTTGCGCTTCCCTTTAACTATGACTTCAATTCAAGAACGATGACCGCGTCAGTTAACCTGGTCCAAGGCAGTAACACGTTTTATATTTCTGCGATAAATAGCTGCGGTGGGGATACAGACCAGATCAATATTGAATATACCAATACACCTTGTCCCTCACCGGTCGTAAATATTTTAAATGCCAATGACGCGCAAGTTAACCAAGGGGTAATGTCAATAAGCGCACAAATTCTCAATGTAAACAACACTTCAGAAATCTTATTTACTGATATCAATCAAAACCCTTTATTGTTTAGCTATAATTTCAATACAAATGTATTTTCAGCTTCAGTAACATTGGCTGAAGGAAACAATACTTTTTTCATCTCTGCTGCGAACAACTGTGGTAGTGATACGGATCGACTAAATATTGAGTATACAAATTGTAAAGCACCAACTGGGGTATTCATGAACATGGCAAGTCCAACGGTTGAATCACCTTACGTTATGGTTCAAGCAAGCATACTTGAAATCTCAGATGGGGCAATGGTGAGACTATTTGTAAACAACAACCAGATATTTGGCTTCAGTTTTAATCCAACAACAGGGCTCTTGCAAAGTAATTTATCTCTAGAACCAGGACAAAATTTGATTCGAATAGACTTTGCCAACGACTGCGGCCAAGGAACAATTAACAATACGATTATCTATAATCAATGTGAAACGCCAATTATTGAGTTGATTCATCCTTCTGCGTCAGGAGCAACAAGCAACAACCAGAATCAAAACATTGATATTAAAATTACAGGTACAGATGTTATCAAGAATAATATCAGTGTTAAGCTGAATGGTAAGCTAATAAATCTATCGGCTGCCTCTTTTACAAATCAGCTATTAAGCTTCTCACTTGTTTTAGTGCCAGGAATTAATACAATATCTATTAATGTACAAAACGATTGTGGTTCAGATTCAGAAGTATTTACAATTGATTTTGAAAATTGTATCGCACCTTCCATTGTGTTTAATGGAGTTCAAACAGGCTTAATTACACTGCAGCAGGGTTTAGCATTAAATATTACCATGAATGAAATATTTGGGTCACAGAACATATCCTGTAAGCTAAACGGTAAGAATATTTCAGGCCTTCAATTCAATCCAGCGAACAATACTGTATCAGGGAATATATCGCTTGTTCCTGGAGACAATTACTTCACTGTTAGTGCTTCTAACGATTGTGGAACAGCAATAGAGACATTACACGTGATCTATAATGATTGCAAAGATCCTGCGATTTCAATAACTAGTTTGGGCGCTTTAAATGGAGGAACCAATGTTTCGGTGAGTAATTCTGCGTACACTATAATGGCAAGTTTGAGCAATGTTAAGCTAGCCAAGGAAATCTCTGTAAAGCACAATGGGAAAAACATCAACTTTTCGTTTGTAAAAGGGAAATTGTCAAGTAATGTAACACTTGGACCAGGCTTAAATAATTTCAATATTACTGTAAATACTCCATGTGGAGAGGCAAGTGAAAACTTAACAATTGTTTATGACGATTGTCAGCCACCTAGTATAACCTTAAAAGTTCCGACAAGTAATGCGATTCAAAGCACATCTCAAAAGGTTCAAATCATCGCAAAGCTGACGAATATAAGTGACATAAGTCAAATCACCTTATCAAATAATGGATCTCCTGTCCCATTTGCGTATAATAATGGAATCATTAAAGCTCAGGTTACACTAAGCGATGGTATCAATACAGTTGTCATCAACGCTAAAAATCCATGTGGGGAGGATACTGAAAGTATCTCAATCACTTATGAACCTTGTTTAATACCTGATGTTGTATTGAATAGTTCAACGCCATCCGTAATCATGACATCGGCTGTTCCTTTGACCGTAGGGATAAATAATTACGCTGCAAGCACAACCGTAACAATTAGCGTGAACGGCCATAGTGTTGCCAGCTCATATTTTCAAATTACAAATGGCACGTTAACTGGCTCTATTCCGCTAATTAATGGAATGAATACCATCGTAATTTATGCTGTTAGCCCTTGTGGTTCTGATTCAGAGACGATTTCAATTCTAAGATGTAAAAACCCATCGGTTAATTGGATCAACCCTGCACTTGTGAATACTGTAGTTACAAGTGAAAGCTTCACACTTCAAGCTATGGCTAATAATGCTTTAGACGAATCAAATATTCAGTTCACATTCAATGGTTCTCCAGTACCATTTAGCTTCAATAGCAATACAGAAATGCTAAGTGCGACAGTTAATTTGACACCTGGAAATAATGTTTTTGCCATTAGAATTCAAAATACCTGTGGTGCGGCAAATTCAAATATTTCTGTGATTTACAATCCAACCATCGAGGCTCCTCAAAACCCTGGAAACAATAACAACGGGAACAATGGAAACATAAACAATGGGAAAAGTCCTAAGAGTAATAAAGGAAATAAGACGCCTAATAAAACAAGCAAACCGAAAGGAGGACAAAGTACAAAAGGAAGTTCCTCTAAGCAAGCACCAAAAAGTGGGCAACCCAAAGCGAATTCTAGTTCCGGAAATAAAGTAAATTCAAAAAAGGAAAAAGAGACTCCAACACCTCCTGAAACACCAATCAAAAACAATGGAAAAGGAAAAGGCCGATAGGCCTTTTTTTATTGGTTTTACTGCACTTTCTCATTAAATCTTAGTATGTTTGCAGACTAAAATTATTAACAGCTATGGCATTAATTGGTAAAATCAGAGAGAAGTCAGTTCTTCTTGTAATCATTATTGGACTTGCATTACTCGCTTTTATTGCGGGAGATTACTTTAGCACCAGAGGTGGCGGTGTTGAAGGGGAATATGGCGTTGGTCATGTTTTTGGAGAAAAAGTAGACCTCAACCGTTATAACTATCTTAGGTCGAGATACCAAGAATCTGCCTGGCCGATATTAGTGGATTCGCTTGTGATGACTAAGGAATATCAGGGATTAGGAATATCGGTTTCAGATAAAGAACTCAATAGCTATCTGATGGCGACAGATGGATTTGATATTTGTCCAGACCAAAATATAAGATCCTTTTTTACAGATTCAGTAACGGGCCAAATCACGGAGCAATCTAAAATTGACGGACGTGTAAAATTAAAAAAGCAGCTTAGTGAAATCAAAAAAGATAAGGGGCAATGGAAAGATATCAAGCGCTATTATGCTAACCAGAGAATGCGTCAAAAATATCTGGATGTTGTTTCACAAGGGATATATGTTTCAACGATAGAAGCAGAGGACGATTACGCGGCAAAGAATGCAAGAAAAAACATTGACTATGTCTTAAAAAACACAAATAGTATTCCAAATGAGAATATAGAGGTCAAAGAGGCAGAGCTTTCAGCATATTTTTCGGATCATAAATGGGATTCAAAATACCAAAGCGATGAGGCATACAAGGTGGTTAAATTCTTCAGCATTGATGAATCTCCTTCAGCCAAGGATACAGCCAATTTCAATACAATGTATGCATCCTTAAAAGAAGGATTACAAAATGCAAAGAACGATACGATTTATTCGAATTCAAAAAGCGACATCAAGCTATCCTTCTTTAATTCAAGATCGACCTTTGTTCCTGAAGCACACTTTAAAGCTGAAGAACTGTTTACCTACCCCAAGAATATGGATAGCACTTTTGCCAACGCACCTGCCGGTACTATTGTAGGACCTTATGCCTGTGGTCCAAAAATGAAGACCAAAACAAATGGTTTGAACTATTATGCAGTATCAAAGGTCTTAGGAAAAACACCTTCACGGATCAAAGCAAGACACATCCTTTTGGAAGTTAGTGCAGAAAGAGACTCAGCTATGATTATTGCCTTATCTAAAACTTTGCTTGGTCAGCTACAAAAAATAAAAGATAGAAATCCCTTGTTTGAAAACTTAGCTAGAACAAACTCTGCCGATGCAAGTGTTGAATTTGACAACTTACTAGAACTTACTTTAAACTATCCTGAGCAAAATAGAACGAAATTTTACGGAAATGAGATTTCAGCGTTTTGCACCAATAATCCAGTAGGTACAATTGGAATTGTTCAGTCTAAATTGGGAACGCACATTGTTGAAGTTCTTGAAAAGGATGAAAAGAGCCTACCAAAACTGGCAACCATTTTTAAGGAATTCAAACCTTCGGAAGAAACGATGAGTTTAAAAGAAAAAGAGTCAGACAATATGCTTAGCTCCCTTTATCAAGGAATTACTAAATTGAAATCACAGAAAGAAATCAGAAGCTTTTTTGATTCGATTGTAAGGGCTAAATCCTATAAGCCGAGAGCAGTAAAATTAACAGACAACAGTCCTGTCGTTCCTGAAAACTACTTAAATACTGTAAGTGCTGGAGATCGTCTAATTAGAGCGGCATACAAAGAAGGAGCGCAAGTCGGGACCCTTGTCGGTCGACCGATAAGAGATAAAAACACCTATGTGATTGGCATGGTCTATTCAACAAGGTCCAAAGGATCACCAAGCTTTAATGAAGTTGAAGATGAAATTCGAAAGAATTATGTGCGAGACTTGAAAGCCCAAATGATTGTAAAGGAATTCGAAGGGAAATCAATTCAAGACCTTGTAAAAGAACAGAATTTACAGGTTCAGTCTCCATCAGTTACATTGAAGAGCCTAAACAATATAGACCCTAAAATCGGAGGTGCATTATTTTCAGAGAAGAACAACAAGGAAAACATCTCTCTTGATGCAATGGCGGGGGAAAATGGTGTTTATAAGATATTTATAAAGTCAGCAAATGTACCTGTTGACAAGAAAAGCTTTAAGGTTGAAAAAGAACAAATGAATACAGAGTTAATCGGTAAAATGGTTAAATCTCCCATCAATTATAACCAAAATAGAAAGCCCTCTGAAGAAAGCTTTTTGATTAATGGTTTATACAAGAAAGCAGATATTATCGACAACAGAAAGCTGTTACAGCTTAGCGTTAGGAATTAATTAAGGATTTAGCAGCCCAAACAGGCCATTAGGGAAGCCTACCCTGTATGAGCTAAATCTTGAATCTGCTTTATAATAATCTGTAGAAATAATCTGTGCATGACTTTTTAAAGCAGACTCCCAGGTGTGATAATCATTCTCTCTCGATTCTCTTGTCCCAGAATCTGACCTTGTTCTAATAATGAAATTTGGAACAAGATTATGAATATCCGCCCTGCTAGTAACGGCATTGTTTCTTAATAAAAAGACCGTGTTTTTGTCATTAATGTCACCATAATAAAACATGATAGGCTCAATAAAAGATTTGTATAAATGTTGATTACTGCCTTCTAAGACAAAAATAAACTTCCCCTTTACCTCTTTTAGCGCTGGCCACCCTATGGTATTAATTCTTGACCTCAAACTTAAACACGTATCCTTAAAATGCTTCGGACTATAAATCTGATTTGGATTGAGCACCGACCTGATTTCAGCCTCTAATTTCACATATGCCATAGAATCAAATGGGATACAAGTTTTAAAGCCCAAAAATTTGAGTGCTTTAGATTCATCAGCAGGATGAGAGCCTTTAGCCTCGATATTGATATAAATTGGTAAGTGACCAGAATGTGCTTCGCTCCAAGTCTTCAAATCTTTTAAGGCAGATTTAAGCGTTAAATAATTGGTTTCAAAGTCTACATCGGAAATGTGTAATATTTTAAATCCAGGCTTCTTTAACCCCCCTCTTTTTAGACGTTGTCTTTGACCAAATAGGAATAAATTGACCCGCCTGCGTTTGTATCGCCCCCCCTCAGGATCATAATTGACATCAAGCTCTATCCCTCTAATCCCATAGTCATTAAATTGCTCTGAAAAAGGTAAATGTCCATAATCAATATAATCAGGATTGTTTTGATCACCTAGCTTATCCTGAAACTTTTTCAAGAAACGTAAAACCTTATGGTGAGGCCTCTTTTTATAGCTATTGTGTGAAGCTAAAATTCTAATTTCATTCAACGGAGTATCATCACTTGGGAGTTGTGCAAAAGAAAGGCTAGAAAAAAAAACCATGCAATAAAAAACCAAAAACTTCATTTCTTAAAACTTTTAGAGATTAAAGAACGAAGCTCTGCTCTAATACATTCGTATCTCAAGTTTGGGTAATGACTCACTTTAAATTGATCTATATTCGTAAAATTACGCTTCTCTCCTTTCACTGAAAAGAAAGTAAAACTATCGATATTCAATTCTTGAATAATTGTATGAATATTATGCCGATACCAGTAATTAGGGTTGTGTAGCATCCTTGGGGTATAAGTGAATATATAATCTGAATCGCCACGATAACCATTTAACGTAAGACCACCTTGGAAATCCTTAGTAAGTGAAAAAACAGGCTCATTATTATAATTTGAATTTAAGAAATATGGTACCTCAACAAATACGTAATCTAAGGTATTCTGTTTATCTAACAAAGGGACTAAATCCTCATACACCTCTGTTCTTTTATCCCAAGAACGAATGGTATTAATCACCTGCATTTCCATTGAGGCAAACCATAAGACAGCAATGACATAAGACAAAAGATAGAATCTACTATTTAAAAGCCATATACAAACTAAAGCTAGGACAAGGGACATAAATAAATGACTAGGAAGAAGCATTTTGTTATATAAACCATAAGTTACTGCCGGATAATTCGAAAGAACAAAAATGAAACAGCAAGCAAAAATTGTAATTAATGCATGCAGAAAGGTTCTTTGGTCCCATTTCGTATTAGATGCTAAATTTGAGCAATACACCAAAGGAATAACTAATAAGCTCATCCATAATAAGGGTTCAGATACGTAAAAGGGAATCACCTCCAACAAGAGCAAAGGAATCTCGACAAACATTGCAAAGAAATAATAGAAGCCTTGTAAAATAGAATGATGAGATAAAGAAAAACCATATACTTCGTCACCAATCTGATAGTATGGCCCAATCACGAACTTTAAAATGAGTACAGCTATAAAAACTAATCCGGTTGTAAACAATATATTCCTGAACCTTACGATGCTCTTGGAATTGCTCCATAGCTGTAATAGCGGAAAAAGGAACAAGGGGAAAACTATTTCACAAGAAAGTAAAGCCAATAAAGACCACAAAAAATAAATGAAATAAAAACGAAATGTACCCTTCCTATTTTGGTTTTGAGTAGATCTAAGCGCTAAAAGAAAAAAGATGATCGACAATATATATCCCGTTTGCATCGCATTAAATAGCTGGGAAGAAGCAAAAATGGGAAAGGATAAAAAAAACAAAAACAACAATCCTCTATTCCTTCCTAATGACTTTTTAAAAACAAGATGGGCAATATAAACAAGAGCTGTCCATAGTAATAGGCGAAAAATATTATAAAGCAAATAACCTGAACCAAATAAGTGAAGCGCGGTCGTTTGTATGAGGCCATATATGGGTCGTGAAACATGACCAGATCTCGAAAGACTATATTTTAAATCTTGCCAATAATCAGAACCAACATGGGCCACAAGCGACAAATCATCTGAAGTTCCAAATCCGCCAAATAAAATGAGGGGAACATATAATAATAGCGCCAATAAAATTAACCAGTAATAACCATGAAACCACTGAGGCTTCATTAAGAAATATCTAATTTTGAAAGCAAATCATCCTCAACTTTTTGAGGCATTGTAACCTTTAAAAGCGGTTCTTTTTCCATTGCCCTTGCGATGGCGAAATTTGCATTTTCATTTCTAGCCCAGCTTCTCCTTGCAATTCCATTGTTGACATCCCAATGCAACATTTGCTTGATATGTTGAGATGACTTTTCACTACCGTCGATAAGCATTCCAAAACCACCATTGATGACCTCTCCCCAACCAACACCACCACCATTATGGATAGAAACCCATGTAGCGCCTCTGAAGCTATCTCCTATTACATTTTGTATAGCCATATCTGCTGTATATCTCGACCCATCATAGATATTCGAGGTCTCGCGATAAGGCGAATCGGTTCCAGAAACGTCGTGATGGTCACGACCGAGAACAACAGGTCCAATTTTATTTTCTTTGATCGCTTGATTAAAGGCCTCAGCTATTTTCATTCGACCTTCCGCATCAGCATATAAGATTCTTGCCTTTGAACCCACTACCAATTGATTTTCACGAGCACCCTTTATCCATTGAATATTATCAGCCATTTGCTGCTTTATTTCGGGAGGGCTCGTTTGCATCATTTCTTCTAAAACTGCGCAAGCAATTTCATCTGTTTTATCCAAATCACTTTGTTTCCCAGAAGCACAAACCCAGCGAAATGGACCAAAACCAAAATCAAAGCACATAGGTCCTAAAATATCTTGTACATATGAAGGATAAATAAAATCATCCCCATTTTCGGCTCTTAATGCTGCTCCTGCTCGAGTCGCTTCCAATAAAAAGGCATTGCCGTAATCAAAGAAATAAGTTCCTTTATCTGTGTTTCTTTGAATCGCAGATGCATGGCGTATTAAACTGGCTTGAACTTTTTTCTTAAATAAATCAGGGTCTGAAGACATCATTTCATTTGAATCTTCAAAACTTTGTCCAACAGGGTAATACCCTCCAGCCCATGGATTATGCAAAGAGGTTTGATCCGATCCCAAATCAATATGAATGTTATTAGTATCAAACTTCTCCCATACATCTACAATATTACCTAGATAGGCAATTGAAACTACCTCTAAATCTTCTTTTGCCTTTTGAACACGTTCGCAAAGCTCATCTAAATCTTCTATTACCTCATCAACCCAACCTTGATCATGACGAGTTCTAGCCGCCTTAGGATTAACCTCTGCGGTTACCGAAATGACACCGGCAATATTTCCAGCTTTTGGTTGAGCTCCTGACATGCCACCAAGTCCAGCTGTAACAAACAGCTTACCTTGTGTAGATTCATTGGGCTTTGTCATTTTCCGAATGGCATTTAGCACAGTTATTGTTGTCCCGTGAACGATTCCTTGTGGACCAATATACATATACGAACCAGCAGTCATCTGGCCATATTGAGTTACCCCCAATGCATTAAACTTTTCCCAATCATCTGGTTTTGAATAATTAGGGATCATCATTCCATTTGAAATGACAACACGAGGAGCATTTTTGTGCGAAGGAAACAAGCCTTGAGGATGACCTGAATTCATAACTAAGGTTTGCTCTTCAGTCATTTCTGATAAATACTTCATGGTCAATCGGTATTGAATCCAATTCTGAAATACAGAACCATTTCCTCCATAAGTAATGAGCTCATGAGGGTGTTGAGCAACTGCCAAGCTCAGGTTGTTTTGAATCATCAGCATGATTGCCTTTGCCTCCATACATTTACCCGGATACTCTGAAATAGGACGCGCTATAATCTCATGATTGGGACGGTATCTATGCATATAGATGCGTCCATATACATTTAATTCATTCAAGAATTCTGAAATCAATTGATCGTGCTGTTCTTTAGGAAAATAGCGCAACGCATTCCTTAAGGCAAGTTTTTTTTCCTCAACATTAAGAATCTCTTTGCGCTTAGGAGCGTGATTTATAGATGGTTCTATTGGTTTTTCTGCAGGAATTTGAGCAGGTATTCCTTCCAGGATTTCTTGAGCAAACGGCTTCATATTTCTTGATTAGTTAGAAATACAAAGTTAAGTGTTTCTTAGTATTTCAGCACAACAAACCCATGCTTTTGTACGGCTTCTCCTCCTTCAAAGGTTGCATCGACTTTATAGAAATAAGTGCCTTCTGTTGCAAGCTTTCCAGTTTTTTGATTCGTCCCATCCCAAATACCGGCAGGATCAGTATATTGATGGATTACATTCCCCCATCTATTTAAAATTATACAATTGAATTCTTCAATTCCGTTGTAGTTGACAAAAAACTCATTGTTACCCACCGTTGAAGACAATACAATAACATTAGGTACTTCAAGATCACAACCATAAAACAACAATTCAGAATCATCAGTCGCAACTCCACACTGATGGTTGAGTGTTACCGTATAAATCCCTTCCTCATTCACAGAAATAACAGACCCCTCCTCGCCATTACTCCAATTAATTAAATAGTCAAGTGGATATCCTGCTTGAACTGGATCTGGAATAGGAATTGCAGCTAGATTAACCATCGAACCAAAACAAACACTAGTATCCATAGCCACAACGTTATAATTTGGTGGAAAAGAAACAAAAATAGTTTGGTCATTCACACATATGGGATCTGTAAAGGTTAAGTCATAAACACCTGCCAATGAAGTGCTTACGCTTGGGTTTAAAACATTACCAGAGACATCGATTTCAGTACTCGAGGAAGACCAAAAACCACCATTAGGGGCATTGGTTCCCGTAATTTGAAAAGCATAATCACAAACTATAGTGTCATTTTGAATTGTAGGAAGTGGTAAAATTGTGAAATCATCTGAAACAACGTAACACTCATTAGTAACATCAAATTCATAAAGACCTGCATTATTTACCATTAAAGTGGAATCCATACTACCATCATTCCAGCTATATTCAATATAGGGAACGTAACCTGAGTCTAAATCCTGCGCTATAACAATTGGAACAAGCTCAAAATTGGAACCTTCGCAGACATTTGTATCGGGCATTTCAATAAACAAATAAGGAGGATAATGAATTTGAGAAGTCACGGTAACATTACATTCGTTGTCAGTGTAAGAGACATCAAAATACCCTCCTGAAGAAGAAGTAATTAAGGGATTGTCTAATAAACTATTGCTTATTGTAATAGCCGTATCAAGGGTTGACCACTCTCCTCCACTAAAGGCTACAGTTCCCGAAACTTGAAAAGCTAAATCGCAGGCAATAGTATCAGGAAATATTTCAGGCCCTTCGGTTACCGTAAATGAAACAGTTGTGTCATAAGGACAGCCATAATCGTCAATAATATTAAAAACATAGCTGTAGGTTCCAATTGATGTTGGTTCAACAACAATGGAAGTATCGTTTTGTCCAGAAATAATGGTAGGATCATTGTTCCACCAACTTGTATCTGCAGAGGTTTGATAAGAACCTAAGCCAGGAAAATATGATGCATCAAAAAATAATCCCCATTCAAAAATATAACCATCATCAATACCAATGTTGTCTTGTACAAAAATTGTCCAATTACCGTTAACAGGACATCCAATAAGCGAGTTAAATGAGGTTTCCGGTTGGTATACATTGTTAGGATTTATAGATGGTCCATTATTACCGAAATTAGGAGCGGGTATTGTGTTACCCAGATTGTTGGTGATTGAACCATTAATATCATTAAAAACTGAACTAAAACAATATTCCCAACCCTCACCTGGACCACCCCCACCTGAATCGTCTATAGGATCACCCATGTAGGTACCAAAGCCCGAGCTTCCTCCTGGTAAAAAACCTCCGGTGTATGAATTTACAAGGGGAACTGTGGTGCCATTCGGACACTGCAACCAAATTTCTAAATCACCCAAATAAGAATGCTCCATGGTTATACAAACCTGGTTCAGGTCTTGATCATTCGTTATTGTAGAACCTCCCGGAAATCCATTAATAGTAATGGGTGCTTGGTATTGTTGACCCGAACCATCTGGCAAGTAGGTCAATCCCGCAAAATTACCTCCCAATTCAAATGAACCAGAAGGAATTTCAATACCGACAGTATCTTGTGATGTAACACCACCAATAAGGGTTGTACTGGCTCCTAAACAAACCGAATCTTGTAATGGTCCTGTTCCTGCAAAGCTAGGTAGCAAGGATACCCTTACTTTGCTTCTAACACGCTCATTCAGGGGGAATTGATCTTCTATTTTTAAGTCAACTAGATAGCCTGCCCTATCAGGCGGAGTAAACCAAATAGAATCATTATTCGGATAAACATTTCCATCGGTAATATTCCATTCAAAATCAATATCCGAATCAACATTTTGAGAATAACCATAACCAGTAGAGTCTAAAGAATTCTGGAAAATAGGTTTTGCAACAAACAAAATACTGTCTCCAAAGCATATATCCACGAACCCTGTATCTACAGGATTTATAGCGTCTGGGCCAACACCATTTACATAAGCCTCCATATGGGCTTCAAATGGTTGAAATTGGTTTCCACAAGATGCATTCGCGAGCCAACCCGTTCCCTCACCTGCTCCGTCAGTGATAAAAACAACAGTTAAACATCCCGAAGGATTATTCCAACTAGCTTGGTAGGTAAAACCCGTTGGATCAGTTACGGAATTATGAATCCCAAGAAGAGGAGCATTCGTATTAGGTCCATCGTAAACTTGAATAAAATCAGAGCCATCAACATCAAATTCAAATCCAGAACCAGAACCTACATCAATAGCAAAGGTTATAGAAGCTTTTGTTCCAAGATTCAAGTCTGGACAAAAAACAGTCGTATCGTTGAAGTTGGGCGGATAATTACCTGTACCACCGGGGTCTTGAAAATTAGTACCCGTAATACCGAAATTATTGCAATCCATGGGATTATTTTCTGGGAAGCCATCGTCACCCATGATTACAACTTGAGCCCAACTATGTGTAAAAAAAGACACAAAAAGCAAGAATGTGAGAATATTCCGCATCATAATTTTGCTTGTTTTTCTTGATTTAAAACCCAAAATGATTTCACAACAAGTAGCTTTCCTTCACTTTCCCAATAAAAATATTGATTTTGGTCTTTTATTTTTAGACCAAAATCAGTAAAAGTGGGATTGTTGGCACTTTCTTTTAACGAAATAACTGGTAGACTGGAATGCTTAGCTTCATGATATTCAGAGGTGTAAATGGCATGGTCAACAGCATAGTTTAATAATTGGAATTGATGTTCGTCTGCTTGCTCAATAAGATTTAGCTCTTCTTGACTGTAACTCAGGAGCAATTTGCTGTTTTTATCTTGAGAAAAAGCTTGAAAACATAGACATAAAAATAAGGTGATAGAGAATAATAATTTCATAAACATATTGTTTTCATCATTATAGACCTTCAAATCGTTGAAAAGTTGCTCCTTTTGTTAAAAGAAAAACACAAGTCTAATGACAATTAAAATTAGCTTTGTAAAGTTAGCAATACTATCCAATAAATAAAATCATGAATAAAGAGGACTTAAAAGCAATTTCATCGCAAGTAAGAAGAGATATAGTACGAATGGTTTCTGCTGTAAAATCAGGACATCCAGGTGGTTCTTTGGGTTGTGCCGACTTTCTAACTTATTTGTATTTCGAGGCCATGAATCATAATTCGTCTAATTTCACAATGGATGCCTTGAATGAAGACGTATTTTTTCTTTCAAACGGACACATTTCACCTGTTTGGTATAGTGTTTTAGCGCGCAAAGGCTATTTCCCTGTGCCCGAATTGGATACATTTCGTAAAATATCTTCCCGTCTACAAGGGCATCCCTCAACAGATAAGCAGCTCGAAGGTATAAGAATGGCCTCTGGTTCACTAGGTCAAGGTCTATCCGTAGCAATAGGCACAGCACAAACAAAAAAATTAAACAAAGATAAATCGATTGTTTATACGCTACATGGGGATGGAGAACTTCAAGAAGGACAGATTTGGGAGGCAGCAATGTATGCGGCAGCAAACAAGGTTGATAACCTTATTGCGACTATAGATTTTAATGGAAGACAAATAGACGGAGATGTTGATGATGTGCTCTCTCTAGGTTCTTTGACTGAAAAGTGGCAAGCTTTTGGATGGGAGGTTCTAGAAATGGACGGACATAACTTTGATAACATACATAAGACCATGACAGAAGCTAAACAGAAAATAGGCCATGGAAAACCCGTTGTAGTCATTATGAAGACAGAAATGGGAATGGGTGTAGATTTTATGATGGGTACCCACAAATGGCATGGTGTTGCTCCAAATGAAGAACAATTGAGTGATGCACTGAGCCAACTTGAAGAAACTTTAGGCGATTATTAGTGTATAAATTTTTAAGCATCTTATTCATTCTTACTTCATTGGCTTCATACAGCCAAAAGAAGACAAGGATACTATTTATTTTAGATGCTTCAAATAGTATGAATCTAAAGTGGGATAATCAAACCCGAATGGAATCTGCTAAGGAAATATTAAATGAATCTATAGAAGACTTGAGGGGGATACCTGATTTAGAAATTGCCCTTAGGGTTTACGGCCATCAATCAATAGTAAACAACACATTTCAAGACTGTAACGATACAAAGCTAGAGGTACCCTTTGGGAAAAACACCATTGATGAGATAAAAAAAACTGTAAAGTATTTGAATGCAAAAGGAGCTACACCAATTGCCCGATCTTTAGAGGCGGCAGCAGGTGATTTCCCTACGAGTGATGCGCGCAATTTCATCATTTTAATTACGGATGGGCTAGAATCATGCGACAATGACCCCTGCATCATTGCCAAAAAACTTAAAGAAAAAGAAGTGAATGTGACACCTTTTGTGATTGGAATTGGACTTGACCTCTCCTATCTGGAAAAATTCAATTGTATTGGTTCTTTCACTGAGGCTGAAAATAAGAAAACATTCAAATCAGTATTGACGAATATTATTGATAAAGCGCTCCTTAACACGACTGTTCAGGTCAACCTAAATGATCTTTCGCTTAAGCCCAAAGAAACTGATGTAAGCATGTTTTTCTATCGCGCAGGAAGCCAAGAATTACTCTACACGTATACACATACCCTGAACCGATATAAAAACCCTGACACCTTGGTATTAAATCCGGAAATCAAATACGATTTAATGGTTTCGACCTTACCCGAACTAAAAAAGAAAAATATAGAAATTAAGGAGCATACGCATAATACAATTATGGTAGACGCTGCTCAAGGATATTTAAAAGTTATCAGCTCAAGAAGTAATTACAAGACAAAGTATCAAGCACGTATATCAAAGAAAGGTGCAAAAGAAACCATAAACCATCAAGACCTAGGGAGTACACAGAAATATTTGATTGGAGAATATGACCTAGAGATTTTTACACTGCCAAGAACCTATAAAACAATTGAAATAAAAGAATACAAAACCAGCACAATCGATATCCCTGCACCGGGTATATTAGACCTGAGAACTGCAAAACTATATGTGGGCCAAATATTTGTGAAACGAACAAATAACGATTACGAATGGGTATGTAACTTAAACCCAAAAGTACGGGCACAAAAATGGCAGCTTCAACCTGGAGAATATAAAATTGTTTTCCGCGAAAAGGACCAGTTCACTAGCGCATACACAAATGAAAAAACATTTAGCATTAAAACATTGAATACGAATTATTTAAAATTATAACTATGGAGAGTATTGAAATATTAGGAAATAAAGATACACGTTCTGGCTTTGGCGAGGGACTTGCTGAACTAGGCGCGGAGAATGAAAATGTTGTTGCCCTTTGTGCTGACCTAACAGGTTCATTAAAAATGAATGCCTTTCAAAATGCTTTTCCTGATCGATTCTTTCAAGTGGGTATTGCTGAGGCAAATATGATGGGTATGGCAGCAGGAATGACCATTGGTGGTAAAATTCCTTTTACAGGAACCTTCGCCAATTTCTCTACCGGAAGGGCGTATGATCAAATCAGACAATCTATCGCATATTCTCAAAAAAATGTGAAAATATGTGCTTCTCACGCTGGATTGACACTTGGAGAAGATGGTGCAACACACCAAATTCTGGAAGATATTGGAATGATGAGAATGCTTCCAAATATTACTGTTGTAGTACCCGCAGATTTCAACCAGACAAAACAAGCCACAAAAGCAATTGCAGACCATGAAGGTGCCGTTTATTTAAGATTTGGAAGACCTGTAATGCCGATTTTTATAAAGCCCGATGCTGTTTTTCAAATTGGGAAAGCAGACATCATTCAAGAGGGAACTGATGTGACCATCATTGCATGTGGACATATGGTATGGAAATCCATAGAAGCCGCTCAGCTTTTGGCAGCTGAAGGAATTTCTGTAGAGCTCATCAATATGCATACGATAAAGCCGCTAGATGAAGAAGCGATACTTAGGTCTGTTGCTAAAACCAAATGTGTTGTAAGCGCAGAGGAACACATGGCTAATGGGGGACTTGGTGAGGCTGTCGCCCGTGTATTGGCGTCAAACACACCTTGCCCTCAAGAATTCATTGCAGTGAATGATTCATTTGGAGAAAGTGGCAAACCTATGGACCTCATGGAGAAATATGGGCTCGGTGCTTCTCATATTCATGCCGCTGCACTTAAAGTAATTCAAAGAAAGGGCTAAGAATCTAAAGCTTCGAGCAACTCATTAATAGAAGACATTTTCGGTAAGCAACTTTTATTTTGGCATAGGTAGATCCCATTTTCTTTTTGTCCCTGAGACATTGGAAGTTCTTTGTGATAGCTGATTACATGACTGTTTTGAATAAGCTTTGAAAGCTCAGTATGTTCAATAGGTGCAGATAGAAGTACACTTATTTCTTTACTCCCATTAAGAAGTCTTTCATAGAGCGCCATCCAATTTACATAGCTACTTGGATATTTATTAATGAACCCTTGTACAGTGGCCAGCATCAGTTTACATTTATCAAGCCAATCCTCTATTCTGTAATAAGTGCCTAGGATATTTAGGTTATGAGCCATGACCGAATTAGAAGAAGGTACAACATCGTCATCGATATCTATTTTCCTTGCAATCAATTTCGAATCGCTTGGGGTGTAATAGAAAAGCTTCTGTTTTTCACTATAAAATTTATTGATCACAGTCTCGCATAGGTCTTTGGCATATTCTAAATGTGAAAGCACACCGTTGATTTGATATAGCTTTATAAAAGCCTGAATTGTCAAAGCATAGTCGTCTAAAAAACCGTTAATATTTGCCTTGTTATTTACAAAATTACGTGCAATTAAGCCATCCTTTCCTGTCATTTTTCCACGGATCCAATCTGCAATTGATTTCGCTTCATTTAAAATCTGACGGTGGTTAAAAGCAAGATATGCTTGACAAAAACCATCTATTAATAATGCATTCCAAGAGGTCAGTGATTTGGTATCTATAATTGGCTTAATTCGCTTTTCTCTGCGCACTGACAAAATCGACTTGACGCGATTAATATTCGCATACGCTTCGTCCTCCGTCCAATTTTGTTTTCGTGCAAAATCATCAATAGAAGCTGTTTTTTGAAGAATAAACAAGTCATTTTCCCAACACGTTTCTGGTCGAATATTATAAAGATCTTTAAACCAAGAATAATCGGTTTTAAGAAGTTCTTTTAGCTCCAATTCTGTCCAACAATAATAACCTCCTTCCGAACCTCCACTATCCGCATCTTGAGCGCACAAATAGGAGCCTGACCTCGCTCTTAAATTACCTAATAAATAACCAAAAGTTTCCTCCACAATGGAACGATAAAACCGGTACTCACTTGCATCAGAAGTATTCCTTGCCGCGTTGCTGTATACCGCCATTAGCTGAGCATTATCATAAAGCATTTTTTCGAAATGTGGCACCTTCCAGGAGGCATCTGTAGAATACCGTGCAAACCCACCCTCAATATGGTCATATATCCCTCCATTCGCCATACAAAAAAGGGTCGTGCTTATATGATGTTTAAGGACTGTATCATTCTCTTTGTATCCATAGCTTAATATGAAATCAAGATGGTTCGGCAGCGGAAATTTAGGTACATATTTATAGCCACCATAAACTGAATCAAATGAGGATTTCAGGCTCATTACCCAGTCATTTAAACGCTCTTCGTTAATACTACCCTGATTATTCACGCGTTCATAATGTTCGTCCTCAAGATTTTCTTGCATTTCTTGCGCAAACTCCTCAACGCGCTTCGGTTCGTTTTTATATGTCTCAACAAGCGATTTTAAAACTTTAAGCCACTTGTGCTGAGTAAAGTATGTACCTCCATAGATTGGCCTACCGTCAGGAAGTAAAATACAATTTAAAGGCCAGCCCCCTTGTACTCCCATTAAGTGCAATGCCGACATATACAATTGATCTACATCTGGACGCTCTTCACGGTCTACCTTTATATTTATAAAGTTGGTATTCATGAAACGCGCGACATCCTCATTTTCAAAGCTCTCTTTTTCCATGACATGACACCAGTGACATGCGGAATAGCCAATACTCACGATCACCAGTTTGCCCTCGAATTTTGCATCACCAAAGACCTCATCACTCCATGGCTGCCAATGGATAGGGTTTTTAGCATGCTGCAAGAGGTATAGAGAAGTTTCGCTGCCGAGTTTATTGTCTTTCATCGATGATGTTTGTATAAAAACTATATTTGTTTAGCAAAGGTTTTTGAATGAGGGAATATAAACCAATAAATGTACTTTTTTTTCTTTTACTGACCTGCGTAATCCTGCTTCCCCTTGTCTATTTTGCACCAATTGATGGCTATGTCATTTTCGGTCAACGTTTTAAGTTCTTGACCTGGGGAAAACTACTAACACCGAAAGAACAAGAGAAACTAGACCTGGATTTCTTAAAGGAGGTTGTTGTTTCTGATATCAATGATGAATCCTTTAATGCACAAATAGACTCAACACAAACAGAGTTAGGGCTTCCTACAAAAAGTGCAGTGCTTGCCGTGGCGAGCCAAACGCATCTAGAACAAAATGATTTCGCAAATAAACAACTGAATTCCTTCTTCTCCGAACTCAAATATATCGCTCAAAAAAAACAAAAGCTTTCGGTTTTCCACTATGGAGATTCTCAAATTGAAGGCGATCGAATGACGGCATTTATACGCCAAAGACTTCAAAGTCAATTTGGAGGTGCAGGACCTGGATTAATTCCAGCAATAAATGTATATAGTACTATATCGTTTGGGCATAAATATTCTGAGAACTTTGAACGAAAAATCATCTTTGGGAAAGAAAAGTTGAGCACAAAAAAATATGGAGCTATGCTATCGGCAGCCACGTTTAGAATTGACAGCCTAGCTTATAAAGAGGGGAGACCAACTGAGGCATGGATTGAACTTACCCCTTCAACAAAAGGCTACTCCCGATGTAAAGCCTTCACGAATGTGAATTTATTTTATTCGGATTGCGTGGACACTTGCGTCATTGATGTTTATGAAAACAATGTACTGATTCAAAAAGATTCCTTGCTGACTGATGGCAAAACCCACAAGCTTTCAATTAAGTTTGACAAAACACCTGAAAAACTGAGGCTTGTTTTTAATTCCAAAACAAGCCCAACAATAAATGGAATTTCATTAGAAGGTGATGTGGGTCTGCAAATGAATAATGTTGCCATGCGTGGGTCCTCGGGAACACAATTCTCATCAGTTGACTACGAAAGTATTTCATACATGCACAAGGAGCTGAATACAAAATTGGTAATATTACAATTTGGAGGTAATTCAATTCCATTCTTCAAGGATAGCAGCGGAGTAAGGTCTTATGCAAGAAGGCTAAAAAGGCAAATTCTGTTTATGAGAAAGTGTACCCCAAATGCAGCAATTATCGTTATTGGACCAAGTGACATGTCACAGCTAAGAGAAGGAATCTATGAAACTTTCCAATTCATCCCTTATTGTATTGAGCAAATGCGCAAGGAAACGCTCGACGCAGGTGGCTCATATTGGGATTTATACAACGCTATGGGTGGAAAGGATTCTATGTATGCATGGGTTGAGAACAAACTCGCAGGTCAAGACTATGTTCATTTTACAACAAAAGGCGCAAAAAAGGCATCGCAAATGTTTTACGATGCATTTATTGATGCATACAATAAGTGGGATAAACGAATAGCAACGGAAAAAGAAACAAAAGTTGATAATGAATAAATGGCTGCTGAATTTTTGCACTTATGCTTTCCTTCCATTTATTTTTTGGGCACAGGAGACAAATGATTCAACTCAAATTTCACTCGTCCAAACGGTGAGTATTGACACGAATGCCGTAAACCAGTTCCCTTTTATTCAATTTGACAAAAACATATTTGAATTCCCTTCATCTGAAAACAAGAACTGGGATAAGCTTTATGTAAGCATCGATTCTATGATTGAATTTAAAGATAGAAAGCTGAATTTTTATCATATTGGAGGATCCCACATTCAAGCAGACATTTATACGCATGATTTCAGAAGCTTTCTACAAAGGAATTGGCCCGGATTAAAAGGACACCGCGGATTGGTTTTTCCATTTAATTTAGCTAGAACCAACAATCCTAGTAATTATCGATTCACTTCTTCAAACAATTGGAGTGGTTACCGAAGTGTCATTCACAGACCAAAATTCCTACATTATGGAATTACAGGTGCAGCAATTTCATGTTCAGACTCCCTAATTGGTTTAAACTTTATATATAAGAAAACACGCGTGAGCCCACCTATAGCGGCATTAAGAATCTACCACAATAGTGGGGTAATTCCCTTTGACTTCAATTTTGGATCAAATGAAATACTGATTGAATCCGTTAGACGCTGCGCAGAAATGGGCTATACCGAGATTCAATTTACTGATCCTATTGATTCACTTGATATTCAATTTGTGAGAACAAGCAAGAGTCCTTATCGCCTCGATTTATATGGATTTGAGCTAATGAACACCCTTCCTGGAATAGCCTATAACTCAATTGGAATAAATGGTGCAGGCTTATACACTTATTTAGATAATGAATTTTTCTTACGAGATTTAAAGCAAACCCCTCCCGATTTCTTTGCCTTCTCTGTAGGTACGAATGATGGCTTCATGCCTTACGAAAAGTTTGATCCCAATGTCTATAAAGATAACCTCGAAGCAATGGTGAAAATTGTTTTAGAGGCCAATCCAGACTGTGCGATTTTACTTACTGTTCCAAATGACTGCTATTACAAAAGACGTTATCCCAATAAAAATACAGAAAGGCAGAGAAATGTGATTGTTGAGCTTGCTAAGAAATACAAAACAGGAGTATGGGACTTTTATGGTTTTATGGGAGGGTTAGGTTCGTCATATACATGGAAAAATGCGAATCTCATGCGCAGTGACCTTGTCCATTTCACGAAAGAAGGGTATCACCTCAAAGGAGAGCTGTACATAGATGCTTTTTTAAAGTATTTGAATCAGAAAGAATGTGAATTAGAACATGTAAATTTTTAAAATGGAGAGGCTGTTACAACTTTTTTCTTTCAATGAGGCAACACCCTTAATTTTTACACAGCTAGATTTCTGGATATTCTTTCTAGTTGTGATGTCCATTTTTAGCTTTATTCATAAGCACAAGCTTACCAGAAGCATCTTTTTATTCGTTGTAAGTCTGTTTTTTTATTTTAAAACCTCCGGCCTGCTTGTACTTCTGTTAGGCTCAAGTATCATCATAAATTACTTCATTGGGCGCGGATTAGGTATCACGAATTCAGAAATAAGAAAAAAAGTTTACGTAACACTTTCTGTATTGTTTAACCTTCTTACTCTTGGCTATTTCAAATATGCATACTTCTTTACCGAGTCTTTTAATGAGATGTTCAATACCAATTACGAAGTCTTCAATGTCTTTGCAAGAATGGCCAATACGTTTATGGGTGCTGGATCATTTGCTGATAATATCGTACTGCCGGTAGGAGTGTCTTTTTTTACCTTTCAAAGTATTAGCTATGTAGTTGACATCTATCGGAAAGAGGTTGGCCCCGTAAAAAACTTTTTTGATTACGCCTTTTTTGTCAGCTTTTTCCCTCAACTTGTGGCAGGCCCAATCGTCCGAGCTAGAGATTTTATACCACAAATAAGACAGCCATTTCAGCTAAATCACAACGATTTTAGCTGGGCAATCATTCAAATTGTAAAAGGTATCTTAAAAAAAGTAATCCTCGCAGATTATATCGCAATTCACTTTATTGATAAGGTTGTTGACGCACCCGAGGCTTTTCCTGGATTTATTAGTATTCTTGCCATGTGGGGATATTCCCTGCAGATTTATGGGGATTTCTCCGGATATACGGATATCGCAATAGGTATATCTCGCTTAATGGGCTTTAAGCTTTTAGAGAATTTTAACTCGCCATACAAAGCAGTAAGTGTTGCTGATTTTTGGAGGCGCTGGCACAAGTCACTGGGATCCTGGTTAAGAGATTATCTCTACATTCCTTTGGGTGGAAATAGAGGAGGTGGAATAGGTACGTATATTTCGACACTTGTCATATTGGTCTTTCTGGTTTTTATTACGCAATGGTATTGGCTCGTATTCATTTATTTAGGATTGATGCTGCTTTACCTTCTTTTTTCATTGCTTTTTGTCAATTTCAAAAAATACATTCATCGTGATTTAAATCTATTAATTACAATGATTTTAGGTGGATTATGGCATGGGGCAAGTGAGAACTTTGTTATCTGGGGGGCCATGAATGGTATTGCTCTAATTTTATATAACCATTGGAAAAAAATCAGCCCATATGAAACATCAAAGACATGGGCTGTGCGTATTTGGAGGATCTTCTTGACCTTCAATTTCATCACCTTTACACGAATCTGGTTTAGATTGGAGAAGGATGGAGCTCCAGCAGAGATGCTTAGTCAAATCTGGAATAATTTTGAGCTGAACCAACAATCAATATCAATTTTATTAGATGGTTTTGACACGGCGCTGCTCATTATGCTGATTGGTTATGTTTTACATTGGCTACCTGGAAAGACAAAGCTTTTTGGAGAAAAAGTTTTCACTAGATTGCCAATTTACATCCAATCTGTTGTTGTTGCTATTATACTCATTTTTGTATACCAAGCCTTTTCAGATACTTTCAAACCATTTGTATATTTTCAATTTTAAAGAATAAAAACATCTTTTTACTTGACAAACGGGGTGTTCATGTTGTATCTTCGCACTCTTTGAATAGATAATTCTAAAAAACCAGTTATGAGCAAGATGAAATTATCGGAGTTTAACTTCGACCTTCCAGAGGAATTAATTGCAAAATACCCAAGTGAAAATAGAGATGAATCTCGATTAATGGTTGTTCATAAAGATACGGGTAAGATTGAGCACAAACTATTCAAAGACATCATCGATTATTTTGACGAGGGTGATGTTATGGTCATGAACAATACCCGAGTATTTCCTGCAAGGATGTATGGAAATAAAGAAAAGACTGGTGCGAAAATTGAAGTTTTCTTACTTCGGGAACTCAACAGAGACAGCCTGCTTTGGGATGTACTTGTTGACCCAGCAAGAAAGATTAGAATTGGAAACAAACTATACTTTGGAGAGGACGACTCACTTGTTGCAGAGGTCATCGATAATACGACTTCAAGAGGTAGAACATTGCGGTTTTTATTTGATGGTCCATATGAAGACTTTAAAGCGAAAATCACCGAGCTTGGAGAGACACCACTTCCAAAATATATCAAAAGAGATGTTGAACCTTCAGACGAAGAGCGCTACCAAACAATATTCGCTAAAGAAGAGGGTGCTGTAGCTGCACCTACGGCAGGATTGCACTTTTCAAGACAATTACTGAAAAGATTGGAGCTAAAAGGAATTGAATTTTCCGAGATAACACTTCATGTTGGTCTAGGAACCTTCAGGCCTGTTGAGGTTGAAGATTTAACCAAGCACAAAATGGATTCTGAGCAGGCAATTATTACAGAGAATGCATCAGAAATAGTAAATACAGCGAAAAGAGCGAAAAGAAAAGTCTGCGCGGTTGGCACAACATCCATGCGTACCATAGAAACTGCTGTAACTACAGATGGCTATCTCAAGCCTTATGAAGGATGGACGAATAAATTCATTTTTCCTCCTTATGAATTTAGTATTGCGAATTGCTTGATCACTAATTTCCATACGCCATTGTCTACTTTATTGATGATGATATCAGCCTTTTGTGGACATGAATTGATGCAGAAAACGTATGCTGAAGCAATCAAAGAGAAGTACAGATTCTTCTCATATGGCGATGCAATGCTCATCATCTAGTAGATATCTCCTTTTCTAATTTCTAATCTATCACAACGATAAAATTAGATTTCTTACCCTTTCCTAAAAGAAGATATTTACCATTGATTAGGTTTTTTTCATTGAGCTCAAAGGACTCCGTGACTTTTTCCTTATTAACAGATATAGAATTTGCCTTAAGCGCCCTTCTAGCCTCTCCATTAGAGGAAAGAAAACCAGTTTTGGATGCTAAAACATCAATAATAGGAAGTCCTTCTTCAAGTTCCGCCCTAGATAAGTGTGCTTGAGGAACGCCTTCAAAAATTTCTAAAAACGCTTCAGATGTCAAACTCAATAAATCTTCTTGGGTTGATTTTCCAAAGAGTATTTTAGAAGCATTGACAGCCTGTTCATAGGCTTCTTTTCCGTGAACACGTTTTGTAATATCCTCAGCCAAATGCTTTTGAAGACTCCTCATATGAGGTGCAGCATCATGCTCAATTTGCATCTGACTAATTTCCTCTCGGGTAAATAGCGTGAATATTTTAATGAAATTCGTAGCATCTGCATCTGAGGTATTTAACCAATACTGATAAAATGCATAAGGAGAAGTCTTCTCACGATCGAGCCAAATATTTCCACTTTCAGTTTTACCAAATTTTGTACCATCTGCTTTTTTGATTAGCGGAGTCGTAACCGCAAAAGCAGTACCTCCAGCCTTCCTGCGAATCAGTTCTGTCCCTGTGACAATATTTCCCCATTGATCAGAACCACCGAGCTGAACAACACAGTTTTTATGCTGATTCAGGTAATAAAAGTCATACCCTTGGACAAGCTGATAGGTGAATTCTGTAAAAGACATTCCAGTCTCTAACCTAGATTTCACCGAATCCTTTGCCATCATATAGTTCACAGGAATATGCTTTCCGATATCTCGTATAAATTCTAAAAAATTCATGGATTTAAACCAATCATAATTGTTTACGATTTCTGCCGGATTAACCCCCTCAAAACTTAAAAATTTCTCAAGCTGTTTCTTCACACCTTTAATATTTTCTGATATCGTTTGCTCATCTAAAAGGTTTCTTTCTTGAGATTTCCCCGAAGGATCACCTACCATCCCCGTAGCACCTCCAATAAGGGCAATTGGTGTATGACCTGCACGCTGAAAATGTACCAATGTCATTATCTGAACTAGACTTCCGATATGCAGAGAATCTGAAGTTGGATCAAAACCAATATAACCAGATGAGGGTGCTTTTAATAGTGCTTCCTCAGTTCCTGGCATGATGTCGTGAATCATCCCTCTCCACTTAAGCTCTTCAATAAAATTCATGTTATTTAGTTAAATCTTTAAATACTGAAGAAAGCGATTTTTGCTCCAGTTGTAGGGTGAGAATTACAAGATTGTTTTCTTGACTAAACCGAGAAACATGAGGCCTTAAATCTTCTTTTTCTGAATATAACAGCCAACCCTCTGCCCTAGTTTCTACTTTTTTAACTTCTTTTATTTTCGAAAGTTGAGATTTAGTAACAGGTTCTTGAAACTCAACAAATACACATTTTAAATCTGATTTCTCATGAAGTCTATTTGTTGGTGTATCAGCAACTATTTCTCCTTTTGAGAGAATGACCACTCTATCACATATAGCCTCTGCCTCCTGCATAATATGGGTTGACAACATCAGTGTCTTTTCCTTTCCAATATTTTTAATTAGCTCTCTAACCTCAATAAGTTGATTAGGGTCCAAACCAGAAGTCGGTTCGTCAAGAATCAATACCTCTGGATCATGAATCATTGCTTGTGCCAAACCTACACGCTGCCTATAACCTTTAGACAAAGCCCCTATTTTCTTGTTTTGCTCTATTTCCAAACCAACCGAATGAATCATTTTTTTTACCCGCTCGCTTCGATTAGAAACTTTGTAGATACGCGCAACAAAATCCAAATATTCTCTAACGTACATATCCAAGTACAAAGGATTATTCTCAGGGAGATAACCTATTTTCTTTTTTGGATCTAACTGATCTGTTCCAACTGGCATGCCTGATACAAGAATTTCACCAGATGTGGCGGGAATATATCCTGTGACCATTTTCATGGTCGTACTTTTTCCAGCACCATTCGGCCCTAAAAATCCTACAATTTCGCCAGATTGAACAGAAAAGCTTATGCCTTTAACCGCAGCTTGCTCACCATAATATTTAAATACGTTTTTAACTTCAATTGACATGATTAAGCGAAATTAATGATTTTTATTAATCCATTGAAGGGCGTGGAATAGGAAGCGAAAATAAGGCGATAAAGAATGCAAACATCGTTATACCAGTTTGGGTTTCAAGCGTATCTTCAAAGAAAAAGGTTACTAAAATAATGGTCCAAAAAATAAATCCACTTAGGTTCTGATTCTGAATTTGAATTCTACCCGAGGTGTAAACTAAATACAATAACAATAACAAACCAAAAACGCCAAAAGTAATGGCACTTGTTAGGAATGTATTATGCGCACGGATTTGATTTTTCTTTGAAAGCTTAGTATCCAAGGCAATATACTCTTGGGCAAATGCATTTTTCAAATCTCCAGTACCAACGCCTATATAAGGAGCTTGTTTAAAAATAGAAAAGCCCACCTTCCATGCTTCAAATCGTTGCAATAAAGAATGTCCATTTGGGTCTGACATATGACTCAATTGATAACGAAGTCCTTCGATACGGCCTAAAAGCCCACCTTTCATTTCAGCGAAATGTGCCATACCTTTTTCTACAGCCAATATCTCTTGATTGCTCAAGCGAGTAACACCAACAGGGCTATTTGGATATTTTTTAGATAATAAAAACCTAGCTAAAGTGTACTTTAAGTCTTGATTTCTTTGGTCTTTACCATCATACGAGAGTTTAGATCTCTTTTCCCACGCTTCTTGAACTCCCTCTATATTAACGGTTGGCAAACCTTCACTCGTCACATTTGATTTTAATCCAATAAAAACCAGGGAGCAGATAGATATTCCAGAAAGCAAGAAAAAAGTTAAAGAAAGATATTTTCTATGCAGCAATAAGGGATATATTACAAATGCCAGAATCATAGCCGAAAAGGATATAATCCCAGTTAAAACCTGACTTGAAAAGGTATAAAATAAGAACCAGACTGCAATCAATAAAAAGACAATCCTCAACCGCTTGTTATCCAAACTTAAATCATAGAGCAAAGGAATGGCAAAAACAACCATAACCGCATAACGAATATGAGAATTGAACAACGACATATCTCGTGCATCCGTGAAGTTAAATTCAGTGCCATAAAAATGAAAGACAATATAATTAATGATACTTGTTGTCAAAAGAGTGAGAATAAAAAGACCAATCAAAAGTTTATAACTCTTTCTTAATACCAAAGGCTTAGAGATAATAATTAATGGAACGGCTACAAGCGTTGCCTTGCTTTTAATGTCATTCATGCCATAAGTAATGTCATCTGACCAAAACATACCTATTAGATGCAAAGCATAAAAAATTAATGCCGCAACAAAAAAACGATTATTCTTGAGATTTGTGAAATACTCTTTGTATCGCCCTTCAATAATTAAATGAAGAAGACCAAATAGAATCCCCATTGACATTAAAAACTTACTACAAACAATACCTACAACAAATAGGCACAGAATAAACATGTGCACATAATAGTGAATTAATGATGAGGAAATTCGTTTCATTTAATCTAAGGCTATAGCTTAAGAATATTGTTGTACATATCGATGTTTATTAATAATTCTTTGGCCTTGAGCACGTCTAAGTCAAATCTAAAACTATGTCTACTTACTCCTGACTGAAAATAGTACCGTGAAATTATTTCACTCTCAATCCATCTAGAAATTTCTGGCTGAATGGAAACAAGCTCTTTTTCTAAATTTGCAGAAACCAATTTCTCAATGTCCTTATATGAAGATTGTATCACTTCGGAATAACCTTCTTCATGAGCAACCTCCTTCAGTTCTTTCAATTTTATTTCGGAAGCGGTTTTATAGGAAAACTGATCGTTCTTTAAAACAAATGCAATAAAAGTTTGATAATCATCATCATTTAATTTAAATACTTCAGGGTCTACAATTGAGTCCCGATTAGTGGCAAAATCTGTGGCGAAATCAAAAATTATATCCTCCATTAGTAATAATGAACTCAGTCTTCCCAAATTTTCTTGTTCAATCTCGACATCCGGAAAAATTCCTCTACCATCAATAACATCTCTTCCATTCTTGGTCTTAAATTTGGTAAGCAGGGTATCTGAAATTTCAGCAGGTTTGTCTTTAGCACCTTTCTCATAATATTCCAATCGTTGAACGCATCTTCCTGAAGGGGTATAATATTTAGAAATCGTCAATTTTAGCTTAGATCCATATTTCAAATCATAAGTCCTTTGCACCAACCCCTTTCCGTAACTCTGCCCTCCGACAACAATTGCTCGATCTAAATCCTGTAAGCTTCCTGCAACAATTTCACTAGCTGAAGCGCTTCTTTCATTGATTAAAACGACAAGTCTCATGTCAGGAAAAGCCGGCTTTTCTATCGTTTTATATGCTCTATTTTCTTCTTTCAAACGTCCTTTTGTTGAAACGATAAGTTGTCCCTTGGGAATAAAGAGGTTGACGATTTTAATCGCTTCTATTAGCAGACCTCCGCCATTATCTCTGAGGTCTAGAATTGCAGTTTCCATTCCCTGTTCTTTCAATTTATCAAAGGCTTGTTTTACACTATTAAATGCCGTTTGAGAAAAACTTGACAGCTTTACATAGCCAATGTTTTGTGAAAGCATACCGGAATACGGGAGATCAGGCAGTTTGATTTCCTCTCGTGTTACCTTAAATGTTTTGTGGCCTATAAAGGACCGATCAATCTCAACTTCAATCGTTGTCCCTCGGGGACCTTTTAAAAATGAAGAAACATCATCTGATGACTTCCCAATCATGGATACACCATCGATGGACAAAATCTTATCCCCTGCCCTTAGTCCTGACTTATGGGCAGGACTATTTTCATAAGGCTGAACGATACAGGTATACTCTTTCATTTTACGAATTAAAGCACCAATACCTCCATATTGTCCTGTAGACATCAATCTATAATCCTCCATGTTGGATTCATGGTAAAATACAGTATACGGATCGAGTTCCTTAAGCATTTCATCAATTGCAACTTTTGAGATGTATCCTGTTGCAGGTTCGTCAACATAATATAGGTCCAAATACTCGTGCACTTGGTCCATTAGCTCGAGGTTCTTTAATATCTCAAAACCTCTTGACTGTCCTAAAGAGGATAAAGGATTCAGAGATAATAATAAAAAAAATAATACTATTCTAATGGCCATTTTTATTGGTGTATTTTCTTGAAAGCCTTCAATAAACCAACCTCAAGTTCGTTAAATGGTAGCTTTGTTTTAAAACTATATAAAATTGCAATACTACGGGTAATATCCTTGTTTTCACTTGAGATAATTTCTTTATTCTTTCTAACTATTTCACGAATACATCTTTTTAAATAGTTCCGGTCAACTGCTTTTTTAAAATTCTTTTTAGGTACCGATATTAACAATTTAAATGGCACCAACATCGGTGTTTCTGTTTTATAAGAAAGTATAATAAAAGGATGTGACTTTATTTTTTCTCCTTTAGAGAATAAGGTATCTATATCTCTTTTATGGGTGAGCCTTAGTTCTTTTGGAAATGATTGGTCTATCACAATAATAATCCTAATAATTAAATTATTCTACCTCTTCAAAATCATCAAATTGATCCTGACCACTATCGGATTTAGCTGAGGTCAGCTTACCAATTATATACTGAAAGGAATGAATCGTCTTAGTTAAAATGTTAAGAAGGAAAAAGAACCCTATAACTTTAAAAATAAAGCCAATAATCCTAGTTGTTTCAATATCAATAATACTTTCTTTAAACCATCTGGCAATAACGTTATTGGCAAGATATGGCTCCAAAACTAACAAAACAAATGTCAAAAAGGATAGAGAAATTAATCCGATTTCATAACGAGCATTGAACTGTGTTTTTGATGATTGAACCCCCATTCTAGAGAACAAAGCATTCGTGTTCTGGTTCTTTTGAAATTTCCCAATGAAATAAAGAAATAAAATAAAAACAACCGGAACTAACGATTGAATATTGACCGTCGCGTTTTGATTTTCGCCTATTGACAATAGAAAAATAACATTTACTAAAAAAAGATATTTAATTGCTTTAGTTAGATAAGTAAAAAGAACTCCTTTTACCATACCCGATGTCATTATTTTAATTCCAATATCGATAAAGAACCAAATGAAGCTATAGATAGCAAAAAAAACTCCTAACTGAAACGTAAGTCTAAAAATATCCATATGCACTTGTTATAAAAGGCATTTATTCCCCTTGTAAAGGTAGCACTAATAACGGCATTTTATATATTAGGAAACAAGATAAAGAACAGTGAGGCTAGAACAATATTTATTTTATCACTTTTATAACCGTTCTTCGGTTTGTGGTATGATTTTCTTCCGTGCATTCATCGCAATTAATCTCTAATTCAGACTCACCTTTATATGCTCCAGATATATTTTCAAATTTAAACCCCTGAGAAACGAGAAAATCTCTTGTTCTGACCATTCTTTTTTCTGACAACCATATATTATAATTTTCACTTGCCCTTTTATCGCAATGAGATTCTATTAGAACCTTTTTGTCTTGCTTATTTTGAATTGTATTGCAAAAAGCAATCATCTCCATCTTGTTTTCACGATTATGATAGCTAGAATTTAAATCAAAATAAATAATTGTTTGTGGAATAGAAATCTCAACTACAGACTCACTTATGGGTTCAATAATCTGTTCAATAATTTCAGCAGGCTCATTAATATCAACGATTACCTTTGTGACTTGCCCAATAGCATCTTCGACCTCAACCTCATAAGTCCCTTTCATCAATTCTGTAGGATCTTCCTCATTGGAGCCATTTGACCATGTATAGCTATAAGGAGCAACTCCACCTTTAGTAGTTAAATCAATTGACCCATCAGCGCCATTAAAAACAGACACGTCAGTTCCTATAGCTGAAGCCATAAGAGAAGGCGGTGGTAAAAAAGTTGAATAATATATATCACTTCTTTCACTATCCCTATTACTAGACCAATAGAAAAAACCATCCGATATTGTAAAATAGGCATCAAACTTCGTAGAGTTTATTTGAGGGCCTATATTAACGGGAGACGACCAGTCTGTCCATGAATCTGATTTACGCACAGCGTAAAAAATATCTGCATCTCCTTGACCGCCTTGGACATTCGTAGAAAAATATAAAGTATCATTCTCTTCAGACAAAAATGGTGATATTTCAAAGCCTGAGGAATTAATTTTCGATCCCAGATGAATTGGCGCTGTCCATTTTTCATTTTCCTTAACACTTATATATAGATCTTCTTCTCCTAGTGATTTTGGCCCTGCATATGAAATAACAATTACATCACCTTTCTTATTTACGTGAAAACCATAAAAATCACCTTCAATATCAAGTTCTGGTATAGCAATATGCTTTGGAGCACCCCAGCTGTTTCCTTTTTTCTTGGCGTATGAGATTCCTTTTTTCAGATCTTTTTTACCATCATATGAATTGATTAAATAAACAATTGACTCATCACTGTTAAAACCAACTATTGAATTATTATACTTGTTGTTCAATTCCTTAAAGTCTTGTCCTTTGGCATATTTGTTTTGGCCATTCCATTCGCTCTGCCAAATGTCTTGGTCGTTTATCCCACCTACAGATTCCGGATCGTTAACTCTTGTATAATAAAGTGTTGAGGTTTCTTTAGAAAAAACAGGAAAGAGCTCATCAGCCTCAGAATTCACTTCGCCACCTAATCTATGTGGCTCTTCAATATCCATATACTGTGCTCGGTTAGTAAATACAACTAAAAGAGCACCCATCAAAAAATAAAAACGCATACTTTTCATATTATTACCTCCCTAGCATTAAACCTAAAGTAAGCTCATGGCCTCCAGAAGAAAAGTTATTAAATCGAGACAAAGAGTAATCATATGAATACCCTACTTTGAATCGCTCACTAATATTCATTCCTGCCATAACGATCATGGCATCAGTATGGCGATATCCTAATGTTAGCCACAACCATTTTTTATATTCAAATTGAACATTTCCATCTACTGATAAAGGTGCAGGACTCATATATTTGACCAGGAATCCAGGAGTAATAGAAAGATTTTCTCCCAAAGGAATTTTATATCCCCCTATTAAATTAAAATGAATCTGAGGATTAAAATTTGCCGTTCCTTGACCGAACTGTACAAGATCACGGGTCAATTGTTCTGCTGAAAGACCAACAAAGAACTTTTCAGAATACATATACAATCCAGCACCCATATCCATTAGGAATTTGTTGGACTGATTTTGAATAAAGTTATCATAGGTATTGTCGACATATGGATTCTGACCTGGGGCAATCACGTTCAGCACTTGAGCCTGATCAGCAAAAAAGGTATTATTTGATAGTCCTGCTTTCAAGCCGAAAGAAAGATTAACTTTTTTTGTCATCGGTATATGTATTGCATAAGTCCCAGAAAAAGACATTTTTCTAAACGCACCATATTGATCAGCCAAAAGCTGTCCGCCAAAAGTATGTTTTGGCTTTCCTGTTTTAATTTCAGGGTTTTCAACAACTCCAGAGCTCGTTCTTATTCCGGGATTATAGAACTTTGGTTTAAACCTTATTGGGACAGAAAAAGCAAAATAAGAGGTTCTAGGTGCATCTTGAACACCTAGCCACTGCCATCTTCCCGAAAGCGTAATATCAACGAAGTCGTAAACACCTGCAGCTGCCGGATTCACCATGAATTGATTGCGCTGATATTGGGAGTATTGAGGTGTCTGCTGTGCATACAAAAATGTGCACGTAAATAGACTGAGCAAAAAAATTGAGTTTTTCATAGATAGTTATTTTACAATAGTAACAATTCCGTTTGAATTTTCTGTTGTATTGTCGTTATATTCAATGATGTAATAGTAAGAAGCGACGGGTAATTCTTGTCCATTAAATGTCCCATCCCACGGCATTTGGTTGTAGCTTCCTTTTTGGGCTTCAAAGACTTTATTACCGAGTCTGTTATATATGCTCACGACGTTATTTGGATATACAGCATCAATGTTTTCAAGTCTCCATGTGTCATTTGTTTGGTCACCATCGGGTGTAAATGCTGTGGGGATAATAATACCACACTCCTGAAATGTTATCGTCAGCATTTGTGGTAGCCCCTCACATCCATTTTCCGTTGCCGTAACATAATAGCTGGTGCTTCCCATGATATTCTCAGGTGTATATTCTGCTTCGTTCCCAATTACCTCGGTGAGATCTTGATCTGCGTACCACGTGTAGCTACCTGTACTTCCATCTGCTTCGATGGCTTGTGGTTCTTCACTAGCGCAATACTGTGTATCCCCAGATGTACTCGGATTGGCAGGCGTTGCATTTACGGTGATGGTTTGTGTGAGCGCTGAGGTATTACTACAATGTGCATCAGTAATTTGTGTAAGTATATATACTCCAGGAGCAGACCCAAGTGCGATACTTGTCGTATTGGTAGTTGTCGCGTTGTTCACTCCATCAAGGGAATAGTCTAGAGTCAATTCTCCCACACCATTCACTTCCACATTTAGAGGATCAATGGCATCTCCTTCACAATAGGTCCCTTCTCCCGAGAAGGAAAGTACCTCAGGAAGGTCATAGATGATGACCTCAAAAGAGACTTCATCACTACACGTTCCACTTGCATCATATATGAAAACTTGCTGAGAGGTAGTGATTGGATTGGTAATGGTTGTCCCACCATTCACTTGTGCATCGGTATAGTAATTTTCATTCCCCGAAAGGTTTGTTCCCTCAATTACGGGTAGGGTATAATCTACACATGCCTCTTGTGTTGAAAGGTTTGTGATTTCCGGGGTAGTGTTTACCGTAAGTGTAAATGAAGCTTCATCACTACATGCTCCAATGTTGTCATAGATATATACCGTTTGTGATGTCGTAATTGCATCTCCTGGGCTCAATACCGATCCTACACCGTTGCTTTGTGAATAGTAAGCCTCATTTCCTGAAAGGTTACTTCCCGTAATCACTTCAAGTGTGTAGGTATCGCATACTGTGGTATCTAATTGAAGGTCTACAGAAGGTGCTGAAGGATTATTTAGGTCTATGTTGTCTATAGCAGTGAATGCACAACCATTTAAAGAAATAGAGAATGCATCATATAGGCCTGCCACAAATCCGCTAAGCACAAAGCTACCTGAGGCATCGGATGTAATACTTGTCGTTTGAGAGGACATTGCTAGTGAGTCATAGCTCAAGGTATAGACTGTTGAAGGGTCTAATCCTATCAAAGTAATGAGACCATCTGCAGCATTACAAACACTAGGGTCTGTTCCCGAAACAGTAAAAGAAGGCGTTTGATTCACCACGACGTTTACGGCTTCAATGTCTGTACATCCATTGTTCTCACTTTGGATGTAGTATGTTCCTGAGCTTGCAACCGCTGATTGATCATCAAGCGTTGTTGTCGCTGCGGCATCCATCCAATAGCTTAATGTACCAGCACCTGTACTTCCCGATGTTACATCTGCCAAAGAAAGGTCAACTGTTCCCGGAGTACAGACTGCAAGGGGATCTGTGATTTGAATAACAGGCGTTTGATTCACCACGACATTTACGGCTTCAATGTCTGTACATCCATTGCTCTCACTTTGGATGTAGTATGTTCCTGAGTTTGCTACCGCTGATGGGTCAACAAGCGGTGTTGTCGCTGTAGCATCGATCCAATACGTTAATGTGCCATCACCCGTGCTTCCCGCTGTTACATCCGCCAATGAAAGGTCAACCGTTCCCGGAGTACATACTGCAAGTGGGTCTGTGATTTGTAACACCGGTACTGAAGGATCAACCAATGTTATTGAACTGGGTGTACTTCCCGAACACCCTGCAAGGTCTAAAACGAACGCCGAGTATACACCCGCATTAAGATTGCTGATTTGTATTTTTCCACTAACATCTGAGGAAATATTCAGCGGACCAATATTTAGACCATCATCAAGATAGCTCAATGAATAGGGTGTATTGGAAAGCAGTCCTGTGAGTATAATTTCACCGTCATTACCCCCACAACTAGAAGGATCTGTAAAACCACTCGCTGCAAATTCTGGTGCCAATGGATCTGTTAAGTTCACAGGAGCAACAACAGTGAAGCTGCAGTTTCCATCTGCAATCATGAAGCTAGAATAAGTACCGGCTTCTAATCCTGTAAGCAGAGCTTC
>MDSY01154191.1_pt1 | contig 40462 bp, 43 predicted proteins | sample 811131 | NCBI WGS metagenome assembly MDSY01 (sample SAMN05326643, study PRJNA326480) | marine metagenome | isolation source: seawater | place: Atlantic Ocean: South West | collected 2010
ATACTTACTGGTAATCCAATTTCAACTATCACACCTGTTAGCCAACCAGTTGGAACGGTATCATTGGCAAACCCACCATCTAATTTATCAGTGCATCCAACTTCTGGAGCTATTAATGGTACAATTCTTGGAAGTGGAAATTATAGTTTTAATGTAAAAGCTAGTAACGAAGCAGGTGTAGAAGCACAAGAAACACTAAAAATGACATCTAATATTTGTTTCTTGAAAGACACACCTGTTCAAACGGATCAAGGAATTATTAAAATCCAAGACATTGTTCCTGGAAAACATACCATCAATAAAAAACATATACAAGCAGTTACACAAACAATATCTCCTGAGGAAACATTAATTTCTATTGAAAAAGATGCATTGTACACAAATGTTCCTAGTCAAACAACAATCATTTCTAGAAATCATAAAGTATTTTTCAACAGAAAAATGGTCAATGCTAGTGAACTCGTAAGTGAATCCAATCTAATTAAAGAAATACCATATAAAAAGGAAGTATTATACAATATTCTTATGAATAAACATGAAAAGATGTTAGTCAATAATTTGATTGTAGAAACATTGGATCCTGAAAACATTGTAGGACAGTTGTATGGTGGAGAATTTAATACAAAAGAACAAGAAGTCATTATAAAATATACAAATATGACTGTAGATTCTATTAAAAAGGAAATGTTAAAAGGAAAATTATCCTTATCAGATGTTGAAAGTGTTATCAAAGCATTGGCAAAACCAGATAAAAAACCATTAAATAGATTAAAACAATTATTACACATAGGAAAAACGATGGAAAAAAGTAAAAAAGAAAAAATGTAAAAATGTAAAAATGTTTTTCTTAATTTTTAAATAATAATAATAACAAATTTAAATTATTATTATTTTCCAAGTAATGATTTCCAAGTTTTTATTCTTTGAATAGACTGTACATGAAGTTGAGGATAAATTGTTTTCGCATACTCAGTCGTAAAAAGTTTATCCTCATTATGTTTCAATACTCTATTTTCAAATAATTCTTCTGCGTGATTAATAGATGCAGATAATTTATTTTTATTTACTTTCATGTCATAAATTACACATCTGTCAAAATCGTATGCACAAAGCAAATCTGCTTCTCTAACAATATGATAAGCACGCTGATAAATACCTAAATTAGGAAATCCATCTTTCTTGACTTTGGAATATGACATAGTTTTAATAATATTTACAATAGCATTGATTTCGTCTTCACTAACCTTTTTTTCTAAAAAATCTTTAATATTTTTTATTCCTTCTTCTTCATCCATATATTTTTTATCACACATATCATGTAAGACAGAAGAAACAAAAATAATATTTTTATGTTCCTTTATTCCAGGATTTATATAAGTTTCTGTTTCATAAATATTATGAGCGTAATTAAGAATGTTCATAGAATGCGAAATATCATGAGATTCATCAATTCCATATTTACTACAAACTAATAAAACAAATGCAAATAATTCATTAAACAAACGAAAATCCATTTTATAGAATATTACCAACAAATTTATTATTATTCAATTTTTTTTTAAACAATGGAATTTTCTGATGATTGCAATAATTTTTGATTTAATAATGTAAAATAATTTATATATTTATTTAAAATCGATTTATATATAATTTTTATTGGAGGAAATAAATCAGTTATATATAAACCAGCTCTAATCTGAATTTCATGTTGAAGAGCAATATGTATAGATTTGAAAATAACCTCATCTTGTGTCCAATTTAAATCATTATGATCAGATGGTTCAATGTATTTTATATTTTTTGCAATTATCAATAGTTCATTAAGTTTTGTCATTATATTTAAAAAATAATTATTTTTTTATTATTTATCGAATACAAAATAATAAAAAATAGTTTATTTTTTTTTTGAATTAGATGAATTTTTCATAGACTTTTTAAAACCAATTTTTCTTCTAAATTTTTTCAATGTTTTATTTGATCCTTTTTTCTTTTTTAGTGCATTTCCATTTTTACATTTAAAAGTAAAAAAATCTATGTTTCTGTTTTCAAAAATACTTTTTCTACAAATAGCAATGGCTGATTTTTCAGGAAGTTTTGGAGTTTGGACTTTTTTTATGCATTTGCATAATTTTTTTGCTAAAATTTCTTCTGCTAATTTTTTATATGTTATATTTTTTGGTTTTTTTTCATAATAAAACAGAACAATCTTCTTATAATCATTGTCTGTTAAGTCCATCCGCGTATATTAAATAGGTATATTTTTTTATAATGTGATAATGTATATGAATAAAAAAGTAGTAGTATTTGATTTAGATGAAACATTAGGATTTTTTACTCAATTTGGTATATTTTGTGAAGGTTTAAACGATTATTTTCAAAATAATAATTTTTTTTACGAACATTTTAACTCTTTGTTAGATTTATATCCAGAGTTTTTAAGACCAAACATATTAACAATTTTAAATTATATTGTAAAAAAAAAAAAAGAAGGAGAGTGTTATAAAATAATGATGTACACAAATAATCAAGGAGGTAAAAAATGGTTACATTATTTAAAAAAATATTTTGAATACAAGTTAGATTCTTTAATATTCGATAAAATTATAGGAGCATTTAAAATTCAAGGGCAAAAAATAGAACTAAATAGGACAAGTCACAATAAAAGTTTTAAAGATTTTATAAATTGTACAAAATTACCTGATAATATTGAATTGTGTTTTATAGATGATGTATTTCACGAAAAAATGATTGACGAAAAAGTTTTCTACATAAATGTAAAACCGTATGTTCACAATATTGAAATGAATATGCTAAATAACCGTTTTTTGAATTCTACAATCGGGAAAAATGTAGTCAACAAAGAAGAATTTACAAAAAAAAATAAATGAATTTTTTAAATTGTCAAAATATTTAATGAAACCAAAAACAAAAAAAGAACAAGATATTGATAATGTAGTTACAAAAAAAATGTTTCTACACATTAAACAATTTTTTTATGAAAATAATAAAAAATCTTTACGAAAAAAAAAAAAGAAGAAAAAACAAACCTTAAAAATTAGATAAAATAATAATAAAACAATAATAAAACAATAATCAACTGTTATAAAGTTTATTATTGTTCATAAATATAATTTATAGGATTTATATGTTTTACAATATTTACTAATGCTGTAGTAGTTAATAAAAAAATAGCACTTGAAAAAACTATTCTTCGGTCAAAAGAAGAAAACTGTGCTGATTTTGAAAAAGGATGAAATTTTATTAAAAGAAAAATAATTACATAATATTTTATAATTGTCTGAAGAATATCTAAATATTCAGGATTGTAATATTGAATTTGAAAAAAAGCAATAAAATACAATAAATACGAAAGAAATAAAGAAATGTTAAAAATGTTTTCTTGATTTTTTATTAAAAATTTAATCATACATTATATTTATATTTTTCTTATTCCAAAGTTATATCTTCCATAATTTCTTCTACTAAATTGTTAAATTTATCTGACTCGCTATTTTCGTTCATACCTTCCAAGTTATTTTTTTGTTTCATGTTATTATAGATCTCCAAGGTTCTTGCACTTGAGTCAGTAGCATTACTATACTTAGGCATCCAAAAATATGGTATAGTTTTGTCTTGGTTTGAAAAATAACTATCAAATATTTCACGATAATATAACTGTTCTTTTGTTGTTGGTTTATTAAAGGTATACTTTTTAGACAAACTTTCAAAGTCTTTGTCAGTGTACTTTTTATCAATCTGATCTTGTATAATTTCAAACCAAGATTTTTCCTTTGAACTAACACCATCACTAAACGCTTCTTTTGTTCTCCATAATACTTCATCAGGAAGAAGGTTAGGATCAAAAGTTTTTACAGCACTTCTCAATAGTTGTTTTTCCATACCATTATAGTTATTATGATTTCTTAATTCTATAGGTAATGACAAGTAACTTTGTACAAATGTTCTATCCAAGAAAGGAGTTCTAGCTTCTAAACCGTGACAAGAAATAGATCTATCACTACGAAGTACATCAAAAAATTGAATATCTTTTAAAAGTCTTTTGCATTCAAAATCAAATTCAATATTATCAGGACAGTTATGAAAATATAAATAACCTCCAGTCAATTCATCCGATCCATCACCATTAAAAATTACTTTACAATCAGTATTTTCTGAAATATATTTACTTACTAAATAATTACCTACACTAGCACGAACAGTTGTTGTATCATAACTTTCAATATTATAAATGACTTGATTAATTGCTTGAAAAAATTCAAACTCAGATAAAATAATTTCTGTATGATCAGATTGGATATGTTCTGCAACTAATTTTGCATATTTCAAATCAGAACCATTACTCATACCAATACTAAATGTTTTCAATTGTTTTTTTGGTAAAAATTTAGAAACAAGTGCACAAATCAAACTACTATCTAATCCACCTGACAATAAACAAGCCATATTTCTTTCTGTAGTTAATACTCTTTTTTTTACAGACTCGCATAAATGTTTATAAATGGTTTCAAAAAAAGGATATAATTTTGAATTATTTGCACTGGTCAAACTTCTAGTATTTTCAAACATTTTTTTTAGTTCTTTATAATTGTTTAAAAATGATCCTAATGAAGAATCATGAAAACTTTTTACACACAACGGAAAATGAATATACTTTTCAAAATGTACATTTACAATACTATTATTTGTAGTTTTGAAACTGCAAACACTTCCAGTCGGAAAAGCTAAAACATGCTGATTTTTTGAATAAGAATTAATTTGCTTTAATAAAGAAGCACATATAAAAGTATTGTTTGAATATATATAAAATAATGGTCTTACACCATACGGATCTCTAGCAATGTAAAATAGTGATTTATTAGAGTCATATAAAACAAATGAAAAAACTCCGTCTAAATTTTGAAGTGTATATTGGATACCGTATTTTTGATATAAATGAATAATACTTTCACAATCAGAATTTGTTTTTGGTGTTATTTGTAATTCTTTATAAATTGATTGATAGTTATAAATTTCTCCATTACAAATTAAATATACACCATTTATACATATAGGTTGATTTGATAGTTCATTTAATCCATTAATAGCTAAACGATGAAAACCAAACAAAACATTATTATTAATAAATTTTAAAGTAGAATTTTCTGGGCCTCTACTTTTTCCTTTATTAAAGTTGTAGTCAACAATATTATTGTTTTCTCCGGTGAATTCTTTACTAATCGTTTCTCCACTAATAATGCTAAAAATTCCGCACATTACATATAGATAAAATAAATCTTTAGGTAATTTTTTATATATAATATAGTATATATATGGATAAAATGTATGGTTTAGTAGATGGTTATTTAAGATGTAATTTTAATCGTGTTGACGAAATAAATGAGAGAATTTCAAATAGAAATATTCCTTCTTCTTCTCTTCAACCCCAGTATGGAATTAGACCAGTATCAACCAAATATGGATACATGCAAGTATTAGATCAATACAAAAACACAAATGTACCATTACATTCTTACAAACCTTACAACATAAATAATGTTTTTAATCCAGGTAATGCAAATGCACCATGGTCTGGATATTCCAACAATGTAAACACAGAATCAATTCTAAGAAATCAATTTTTTGCATTGCAGAACTGTGAACAATCGTCTTTCATTCCATCTTCAAAATCTGATTTGTATGAAACTAAAATTGATTACAAACCAGTTGAACAAACACATCCTCTTTTGTTTAAAAACCAAGAATTTTCTCCTTTTAATCCAAATACTTTAAATACAGGAAAACAAATTTTTAATAACAATACAAGAGTTGAATTAAAAAATGTAGATGTATGCAAAACTAATGAAGAATAATAAGATTTAATATATATTTTATTTTATTATTTTTATTATATGGATCTTTCAATTAATGATATAGATAAAGTTACTCTACAGTATTTTACAAATACAATTCAATATGAAAATATTGTAAAAAAAAACAATGAAATAAAAGATAAAAACTATAAACATGATAAAAAGTTTTATAAAAAAAGAATTATTGATTTAACAAAAAAATTATTTAGAAATGAAGTAGAAGATGCATCTTTAAAGCTTCAATTTGAAAACTTTGTTAAAACATCAATAAATTATCTCAAATTTATTGATAAAAAGGATGTTTACCAAGAAAAATATGAAAACTTAACTTTTGAAAATGATTTAGATAAAAGCAATATACAAACAAATCAAAAATCATGTGATGAGTTAATCTTTTGCAAAAAAGAAGATGTTAAAAAATTAAATTTAGATAATTATGTAAAGAAAAAAACAAACAAATCTACAAAGGTGATATTACCAAAAAAACAGGAAGTAAATTTAAAAAATCCTGAATATAAAACCAAAGGAATAAAAAAGAATATCTATAATAATTATGAAGACAAGTAAATATAGTAAAAAAAAACTTTCAAAAAGTAAAAGATCTTTACATAAAAGTAAAAAATATAAAAAGTCAAAATGTGCACCAAATCCGGATAAAGAACCATATAGTTGCTTTAATAAAAATTCCTTGTTAAAACTTAAAAAATATTGGAATTTAAGACACAAAACAAATCAAATAAAAAGTAATGATCCAAAAGTTATATGGCAATATTTGAAAGAAAATATGAATAATTCTTGCAACCGTGAATCTTGTTGGTTAAAAAGTAAATTTATGGAAGGAAATTTAGATGTAAGTTTGTTAAATTATACTTTTGCACCGGAAGCTCCAGAAAAATGGGACAAAAATCCTAATGAGTGGTTAACAAGTGTTGATATTCAAAAAGTAATGAAACAATATGAAAAATATTACAAATGTTTTGAGTTTTTGGGACCTTCGCCTATTGATTTTGATCAGCATAAATTGTACGGAGAGTGTGTGTGGGAAGAATTATGTACATTTAATCTAAGTGATATGATAAAAAGAAATAAAAATAAAATAGGTATTATTTTCAATACAGATCCACATAATAAAAATGGTGAACATTGGATTGCACAATTTATTGATATTAAAAAAAAAAGATTGTATTTTTTGATAGTAATGGTAATAGTCCACCAAAAGAAGTAAAAAAATTAACAGAAAGAATAGTAAATCAAGGTAATCAGTTGGGTATTCATTTTGATTATGTTATAAATGAAATAGAACACCAAAAAACAAATAGTGAATGTGGTATGTATTGTTTATATTTTATTATTGAAATGTTAAAAGACAAAGATCCAAATTATTTTTTAAAAAGTAGAATTCCAGATAGTAAGGTATTTGAATTAAGAAATGAATATTTTAACAAATAATAAAAACAGTTAAATATTTAAACATATATTAATTAAATATTTATATGAACTATTTAGACAATTCAAATAAAGAAGTATTGTGGTCTACATTACAAGAAAGTGATATATTTGTAGGTATTGAAAATAGTAATTTTTCAAAAATAAAAAGTATATTTGAAACCACAATGCATAAAATTAATGAAAACCATAAAAATACATCTTTAATCAATAAGAATAAACTTACGGTTAATGAACTAATTAAATTGATAAACAAAGAAAAAGAAAAAAGTAAAAAACTAAAAGTTGTTTATAAATCTGAGCCTCTTGATAGAGAACAAATATTTAATATAAAATTAAAAGAACAGCAGGATAATTTAAATCAAACAATAAATGTCAAAAAACCTGAAGATATTGATTTTAGTGATAATAACAATAATGATAACCCAATAGGTAATGAAATGGATCAACTAATTGCAGAAAAATTAGCTTCGAGAGAAAGAGAATTAGAAATGCTAACGGAAAATACAGAAGACGCAAAAAAATGGATTAATGGTGATGAAAAAAAGGTAGCTTTTGATTTAAATGACAAATTTATAGAATCAAAGGAAGATACTATGAATATGATTTTAGATGATACTAATAATTTACCAATAAAAGAAGAACAAAACGATAGTATTAAAAATATGATGGAAAAATTAAAAGTTAAAAATGATGATAATGAAATATTAAAAAAAATATTAGAAACAAATAGAAAAATAAGATTGTTATTGGATGAACTAGAATATCATTTAAAAAATATTTAACTATAATAATTTCGCACCAATATATATGACAGAAATAGGGTTGTATGCAATTTTAATTCATATATGCATTAGTGAAAAATTTAATATATTAAAAACATTATTTTACGATGATATAAAATCAAGAATAACAAAAAAACAATTAATATTGTTACACCTTAAAATAGAATCTATAGACAGTAAAAGTGATTTTTATAAAATTATGAAAAAATCGATAGAAAATAATAAAGTAAAAATAATAAAAAGTTATCTATATTAACTACTTTTATTAACTTATTGTTTTATTATTTGTACTGTTGTTAGAAATATGATAAATATTTATTTGAAGTTCACCAACAATTGGAAAAGTAAAATTATCAGATTTTATAAAATGATTATAACCATGGTCTTTACAGCTACCAATTTTTAAATTGGTAAATTTACTTGCACTTGTAAGTAGATTTTTATTAATACATGTTTCACCACACACATTATCTTTAATTTTATGAACAATAATAATTTTATTATTAAATTTTATTCTAGAGAATATTAAAAGACCAAATGCTAAATGGAAAAACATGTATATAAAATTGAAAATATAAAATAAAAATAAATCTAATTTAATAGAATATATAATGAAAAGAAGAAATAGCGATGAATCGTACAAATCTCTAGGTTCTATAAGTCTTGAAAGTATAGAATCAATAAAATTGAAAGATAATATTATAGTAAAAAGAAGAAAAAAAGAAAATAGTTACGATAAGGATAATTCTCCGTCTCCTAATCCACTAACATGGAGTAAGTTATTTAAAAAAAATATGTTTTTAAAAAAAACAAACAAGCTACCTGAAAAAAATTCTAATGAAAATCAAAGAGACCGAGGTAATAGTATAATAAGTAATTTAAGTAGTAATGCAGGAAGCAGTCAAAGCTTAAGTTCATTATCTGTATAAAGTAGAAACTCATTTAATTATATAAAATTTTTTATAATTAAATGAAAAATTATAATTTTATAAATTTATATTTTCCAGTTGCTTGTTTTTGTAATTTTCCTATTAAAACAGGCTGTCCTTGATTATTTAGTGCATCTTGAATACTATCAAAATCATAAATTTCTTTTGTCTTTGGATTCATAGCAAATTTTTTTTTAATGCCGTCAATTTCTAAATCAATTTCTTTTACTTCAAAATCGATTTTTTTTTCATTAATTTCTGATATAGCATCGACTTCATTATCATTTAGCGAAGGTCCGAAAGAAAATGAGCTTGGGTTTGATTTTCCAAACGAAAAACAATTTAGTTTTTCATTTTTTTCACCTTTTGTGTATAAAGAACAGTCAATTGAAGATTCTTTAACAGCAGTCAAAATTTCTTTGTTGATCTTCTCTTTTATAGAAGAAATTTCAAATAAAGTTTCATCGCTTGTTACTGGAATTTTATCATCAAATTTACTTCCATCGTTTAGTTTTAATTCAACTGCATTTTCACCTTCTAATTGTTGTTCTGTAAATTTCATCAAGTATAAAAATACTTCTACTGTTCTTTCTTCCAATAACAGCTTGTGATGACTACAAATTCTTCTTGCTCTACCAATAACTTGTTCAACACGAACAGGATGCCAATATGGCTCAGTAATGTGTACATATCTTACATTTTTTAAAGAAATACCTTCTGCACCTGAAGCACTAATCATAAGAACTTTTATAATCTCTCCATAATAATTATTACTAGAAATTAGAGATAAATCACTTACTATGGACACAGGTACTTTTTCCCAATCACTATTATAAATATTTCTTATAATTTCTTTTTCTTCTACATCTTCTGTACCTGTATAAAGAGCAAAAGTAGGTTTTCCTTTGTCTTCATTTTTTATGTTTAAGTTCCATATTCCTGCTTCATTCTTTTTTATTTTAAACTGAGTAAATCCATTTTGTTCTAATATTAATTTTAAAATACCGATTCCTTCTAATGTACGGAATTGACTATAAATCATATGAAGTCCCATGTAATTTTCATCTTGTATATTCTCTAGTATATTTAAAAATTTAGGACTATAAGTTAAAAGCCCTTCTTTTGATAAATAAGTAGATGCATTATTTTTTAAAAAATCTAGTGCATTTTTAATTCTTTCTTTATAAGATGAGTCCTGTGTGTCATCATTTTCTAAAATACGAATGTCTTCAGCTTCAAAAGGACCATCTGGATTATTTATTCTTTCTTCAGCTGAAACAGCATCTAATAAGTCTTCATCAGCATCTTCTTTTAATACTTTTCCCAAATCTTTTTCTTTATCAGGCATAGGTCTAGGATTTTCATTTGGAAACACAAAGTTACAAAATGCTCTTGAAAAAATACGATAAGTTGATACAGTATCTTCGTAAACATTTTCCTTTACTTGCTTCTTTTTCTTTTTTCGATTGCTTCTTTCAAGCTTTCTTTCTTCAATTCTTGCTTGTTCATAAACACCAAATTGAAAATCACTCATAGGTATTTTGACTACTTTAAAATCAACATCTTTGTTAAATTTTGGCATTAATTGTTCTTGTGCACTTCTAAAATAAGAAGTTAATCCGAGAATTCTTCTTTTGAACAAATTTTGGTTTTTAAGTTGATTCGTATTTGCATCAATAAAATAGTTTTCAAATTCATCCAAATTTGTAGGTAGAGCAGTGTGTATTTCAAGTGATGTTTTTGAAGACAACACTTCTATATTTTTATTTTTTAATATCGACACTATAATTTTTAAAAATTGTTCATCGTCTACTTCTCCTTTGTTTGTTTTAAAATTAGATACACCTTTATAAATACCATCTTTTTTTATATTTATAAATCCATAAGGATTTCTAGTTACTGTAAGTTGAGTAGTTGATGGTTTATAATCAATGTAATCTAAAATTTCATATTTTTCAAATATCTTTTTCATTTGTGATAAATTAATTTTTTCAGAAGTTTTTACATTTAAGTATAATGTCCATGTTTTGATATATCCTCTTAAAATATTAAATAAAATAGATATTTCATTTGGATAATTTATAATTGGTGTACCGGACAAGAAAATGATTTTACAATTTTCTGCAGACATTAAGTATTCGTATAAACGATAACTCAAAGAATCCTTTTTCTTTAACTTGTTTACAATTCTACTTACAAAGTTGTGTGCTTCATCGATAATTATTACTTTGTTATCAAAAGGATTTCTATTAAAATCGCTAGTCAACTCTTTTAGATGTGACATGCGCAATCCATTGTAATTAATAAATTTGTATTTATTTCTCATCATTTCATTTATTTGTTTGTCTAAACTTTGCTTTTCTTCATCACTTAGATTGTTATAGGAGTTATTTTTATTTTTGGTATTTACTAACCAAACACCTTGTTTATTATTTAATTTATTTTTTATTATAAAATCGGGATTTAATGATAATGCTTTTGACAAAGAAGAAATATATTTTTCTTTTTCTTCGGTTGGAATAACAAAAAATTCCCATGGTTGGTTTGTTTTATAAAGGGGGTCACCGCAATATTTTAATTCTTGTAAATAATTTACTCTTAATGAAGCAGGTGTCATTACTACAATTTGTTTATCATTTTTCATTCCTTCAGCTATAGCAATGGAACTACAAGTTTTTCCACTTCCTAATCCATGAAATAATAATAAGCCTCGATAAGGAGTATAAATGTTCAAGTAATCTCTGACAATCTTTTGATGAGTTAATAAAGTAAAATCGTTATTTTCATTTTTATCACAACTTAATTGATTTTCACTGTCTAAAAATTCTTTTTTAAACGGATTAAATAGTGCATTAATAAAATTAATAAAATTTTTTCGATTATTCATATAGTAAGCGTTTGCTCTAAACAAAACTTTTTTATCATTTTTTGGTAATATATCCTTCAATTTATTACCTTGTATTAATATATCTAAATCAGCTGGTTCTTTCAATACAATATCGTCTTCTTTTTTTTCTGTTTTTCTTTTTTTTGATTCAGGAGATAATTTTATTTTTGATGATATTTTTTCAATTTTTTTTTTCTTAGGAGTTGGTTCTTTTTTTTCAGTGATGGACTCTTTATTTTTAACCACTCTTTTCTTTAGATTTTTTAAAAATTCTTTTCTATTTATTTGTATTTCGTTTGTTTTATCTATTAAAGTAGTGTTTATTTTCATTTTTGTATCAGTTTCAGGATTTATTTTAATTTGTAGTTGCAATTGTTTTTCCGCATCAGGTTTTATTTTTAATTGTTCTAAAAGTTCTGTTGACATCTTATATTAAATAAACAAATAAAAAAAGGTAAATATACTTAAAATAATTTTAAAGTATCTTCACATGCCAGTTGTTCTGCTTTTCTTTTATTTTTATGAGTACCCGTTTTAAAAACTATAAATATCTTACCATTGCATGATAGTAATTCTTGAATTTTTTCAAATGATCCGATTTCTTCGTAATTTAATGCGTCTTCTTTTTTAACTTCGTGAATTTTTTGTCCTAAACATAAATAAACGCCCATGGTAAATCCTTTTTCTTCGTCAAATCCAAGTTGCAGGTAATGTGGTGTATCTTTAAATTCTTTTTGTATTTTTACCTGCAATATTGCTTTGTAATTATCATCATCTCTAATTAATTTTTCCCAATCAACATGTTTTTCAAAAATACTTTCTACAAATTTTTGTGCCATTTGAAATCCAGGTCCACAAATAAAAATATTTTTGAACCATCCTTCTTCGTCATTAATATCAATTTTATTATAATCTAAAAAAAGTGCTCCTAGGAAAGATTCAAAAAGACAACCTAGTTTTTTTAAATTGGTCCTTGTTTTCTTTTCTTCAGCATGTTTAGAAATAATATAATATTTATGTAATCCCATTTCTAATGCCATTTTACCAATAGATTCATTTTTTACAAGTGCTATTTTTTTTTCGGTCATAAATCCTTCATTTTCTTTAGGAAATCTTCTATATAAATAATATTTTGTAATACATTCTAATACACCATCTCCTAAGAACTCTAATCTTTCGTTTGATTTGGATTTTAAAGCCATACAATCGTATGGTTGTTCAGTAATGGTAATATTTTCTTGTAAGTTTAATAAGTGTGGTCGTTTAGTATATGATTTATGAACAAAAGCTCTTTTGTATAATTGAATATTATCTATTTTAGGAAAAGGGATACCATATTTAGAAAGAATACATTGAACATCATTCAATGTAATCTCATGATTATTTGGATTGTAAGGATTAAACACAAGACCTTCTTCTGATTTTATAATATCATCATCATTTGCAATTTTAAACTCTGTCATTTATTTATCATTCATAGATCATTTTATACCTATTTAACAATGTATATAAAAGTATTAAAATATAATCTTTAATAATATTATATGCCAGGATATATGCAAGGAAGCAAATCAGCTCGCCATACTTCTTCTATTTCAAACAGAGGATCAGTATTTGGAATTATGGCTGGATTACCACCAAAAGTAGGAGTTAATAGTAATCAATCAGTGTCTAGACACATTTTAATCAAAGGAAGTAAAGGTTTACCATTTTTATCAAGACTTACCCCACACGAACAAAAGAATTATTTAGCTAATAATAACTTATTATCTGTGAATCCATTAACATCTGGAGGAGTGGGAAAAAAATCATTATATTTCGGATAAATTTTTAATTAAATTAACTTTTCAAATTAACTATTCAAATTAAATCATGTATTATATTTTATATTTTAGTATATTATATAATGCCTCAGAGAAACGGATATAAAGGAAATGGTGGTAGATCTGCCATTGCTAGAAAAGTAAAATTTGGTGGTGCAAGTCCTACAAATGGAATTATGCCATCTGTTTTTGTATTAACAAATAAAGGAGCCATAATTAGAACAAGTTATTTTGGCGGTAACATAAAAGGTGGTGCACCGCCTAGTGCAACTGGTTTTAATCGTTTAGGAAATACAAATCAAACAGTAGGATCAGCTTTGAATAAAAATTATTTGTTTAACTTTAGACGAGTTTCTTCAGTAAAATTGAAATGGCCTTCTGGTGCCCCACTTTAAATTATAAATAATTATTTCAAAAATATAATTATTTATAAAATCAAATCTATCTTTATAATAAAATGAGTTTAACATCTAAACAACCTGTAATTAGTGAAAACAATCCATCAAATATATTTGTTAATACAATCACAAATACAATATGTAATCAATTTGATACAGATCTTGTAAAAACTTGTCAGCTGGTCTATAATTTTTCGAATGAAACTACAAATTTACTTTCTAGTACAAGCCCAGATATTTCGGATGAAGAATTGGTTTCAATTTTAACTCAATTATCAATTATCGTAGAAAATTTGTTTACATCAGATACTGGTGATGATGCTAATACACAATATGGTGGACAATCCATTCAACCTTTTTTATTTTTTTTAGTTATTGCTTTGACTATTTTATTTCAAGGTATAAATGCAGCATCTAAATCAAATAGACCTTCAAGATTTGCAACAGTATTATTTTCAGGCGCAAATACTTTGAACAAAATTAAAGATACAGATGCAATGTTAAATGAATTTCAAACAGTCGTATCAAGTCGTGATAGTGTAAAATTTTCTCCTTCTTTTTTTAAAGCAGTGACTTTATCAGTAACTAACAAAAAAGTATTAGAACTAATAAAAAATAATAGTCAATTCAAAAGTTTTATTAAATTAAAAATATTGGATTTGGGTAAAAGTTGTAATTATATTTTTGAAAAATCACAAGGAGGATTTAATAAACAAATGGTTGATTTAGATTTTTTATTACATTCATTTAAAATAATAGGAATAACTACACAACTATTATTTCCACAAAATTTAATTTCAAAAAATTTATTAAATTCTATTGTTTTTGTAAAAGGGTGGAACTTTGGAATACAGTTTATAGATAATATAAATAAATCTACAAATTTATCTCAAATATTTAATGAAAATGACGAAAAAATGATAGAATCTTTGTTAATAAGTCTACCTATGAATGGTGGAAAAAAAAAATATACCAAAAGAAAAAATAAAAAAATAAAAAATAAAAAAATTAAGACTAAGAAAAAGACTAAACATTAGAAGAATCTAAAAAAATATCATCTAACAAACTTTCTTCTTTTATATTTTTTAAATAAATGTAATAACAAATAATTACTACATCAAAAAAACCTAAACAAATATTTACACTCATTAAAGGAATCAAATGAAAATGTACAGAATATGGTAAAAACAAACATTGCGTAAGTAAATTTAAAAATATAGTTTTCATTGATAAATCTTTAATTGTTTTAGACTTTAAAGTAAGTAATAATTGTGGTATCATCATTAAACATGCATTACATGATGCTAAATATCCAAATATTTCAAAAATATTAACACTCATATACTTATACTTTAATTATTCTTTAACATTTGAAAAATAATTAAAAATAAGCAATTAAACAAAAGTATTTATACTAAGTAATGTTGATTAAAGTAGATGCACGAGAAAATGATTTATACCCCCTATTATTAGATAATAATGAGACGAATCATAGAATAGTAAAAGAAAATTTAGATATTGGAGATGTAATATTGTGCGATGAAAATGAAAATGAAAAAATCGTTTTTGAACGAAAAACTTTGTATGATTTAGCTGCAAGTATTAAAGACGGACGTTATAACGAACAATCATTTCGTTTAAATAATATTACTCTTCATAATCATAATATCATTTATATTGTAGAAGGTAATTTTAGTCAATATAATCACATAAAAGGAAGATTAGATAAAAAAACTTTATATTCTGCTCTAATTACTATTCAATATTTCAAAGGATTTTCTTTATTTAGAACTGAAAATGTAAGAGAAACAAGTGATTTAATTAAATATTATGCAAGCAAATTAAGTAAAGAAAACAAGAAAAAAAGTTTTTATGAGAAATCAGATAACGATGTAATTCAACCACCTAATTATTGTGAAGTTATGAAAAAAGCAAAAAAAAACAATATATCAACTGAAAACATTGGTGAAATAATGTTGTCTAATATTCCAGGAGTAAGTAGTAAAAGTGCAATCATTATTATGAAAAAGTTTCATACAATAAAAAATTTAATTTATGAATTAGAAAAGAATGATGACTGCTTGGATACGATTAAAATAACTATGGAAAATGGTAGTGAAAGAAAAATAAGTAAAACATGTATTGAAAATATTAAAAAATTTCTATTAATCTAGTATATAGTTATGGATGATTTATTAACATATTTTGGGTATGTATTAATAATTGTACTATTGTATTTAATTTTTCAAACTTTTTTTCAAAAAAAAGAGGGTTTTTTAGGTGTATTTGAAGATTCTAAAAAAACTTCCAATCAAAAAAGTGAAGAAAACCTAAAAGAGAATATTGACAACTTGCAAGCAAGTACAAATGAAATATTAAAATCATTAAATTTAAGTAACAATAGATCACAAATGGAAAATATAATAATAGGTTTAGAAGAAAGAATGGATGTAGTTAGTTTAGCTTCTACAGTATCATTATCAAAATTGATCAATAAAGATCAAAATAGTGAAAACATACTTCCTATTATTACTAAACTTAATGAGCTTCAAAAATATAAAGTTACATTAGCAGAAAATATGAAATTTTTAGATGGGTTAAAATAATAATAATATTTGTTTAAAACAAATTTTATTATTTGTATTAGTTGTTTACATTTATTTCAACATTGTCTTCATCATATAATCCTTGTTTAATAGCTTGATTCGTATATTCTACACCCCCCCAGTTTGTATCCATAGCATTTGTACTTAATTTTGAGGTGACTTCTTGTTCATTATACATTTTATCTAAAGGTGTATATTCTCCTTCATATTGATTTAAAGCATCGAAACCAGGATAAGAGTTTTGATTGTAAGGAGGGTCATTTCTATTTGCATTAATTAATTTAGTTACTTCAGGTGTTGAAATAACACCTGGTGAAATGTTGTCAAAATCTAGTGTACTATTTAGACCACCACCTAATTCGGTAGGACTAGGTCTAATTTGATATACAGATTTTCCTTGTGCGTCATAACTATGTTGTAAAAATAAAACTGGACAATTAATATTTTGACTTCTTTGCCAATCTATAAATTCAACATAATCTTCTAAATTATTAAATTTTATTGGATTTACACCAGGTATTTTTGCTTGTTTAGAATTGTATAAAAAAATATCCTTTCCTTTTTGAATTAAAATATTAGGACAAGCATTTTTGTTTACTTTAAATCCTTCTTGTATTTTTTGATTGTTATAAAACATTGAAAAATATAGTCCTAGAATAAAAACAATAATAATAAATGTTATTTTCCACATATATATACTAAATCAGGAGAATTAAATTTTAAAATATATATAAAATATATAGATTTATGAAAGTTGTTTATGTAAAGGATGCAAATGCAAAAAATTTTGAAAAACAAGCATTACAAAAACAAGTATTTGCAAAATATTTTAGTCCATCTTGTCCGGCTTGTATATCTATGAAGGAAGATTGGGATCATATGTGTAAAGATGTAAATGAGAAATATAATACAGACTTAATTTTTGCTGAAATTGATCCAACTGGTTTAAAAAAATTAGAAGAATCAAAAAAAGTACACACTTCTATAGATTATGTTCCTGCTATGATGGTTTTAATGAATGGAAAAAAAAATATGGAATATAATGGGAATAGATCAAAAGAAGACATGATTAAATTTTTATTAAAAAATAAATTAATAGAGCCTAAAATAAAAGGTGGTAAGAAAAAAAAATATCATACTAGAAAATATCATACTAGAAAATCAAAAACCAAACAAAACAAGAAGAAAAAGAAGAGCAAAAGAAGTATAAAAAAATAAAATCCATAAATTTGTAATTGATAAAATAATATATTTTACTTATATTATTTTAGAACTTTTTAATAAAATTGATAAAATAAATAAACATAAAGTCTAAGTATAAAATATGTCAATCAAATTAGAAAAATCATTTAGATTATTAGATTTTAATATTTATGATGAAATTGAAAACAAAGATACATCAAGTGATAGTGAAGAAGGGTCTTACAGTAAAAATATTGACAAAAAAAAATTTATCATGCAAATATTTGGAATAGGAAAAAATGGAGACACATTTTGTTTAATAGTAAATGACTTTAATCCTTTCTTTTACATAAAGCTTCCTGAAAAGTGGGATGAAGGACAAACAATGGAATTTATAGGATTTTTAAAAGAAAAAATGGGAAAATACTTTGAAAATTCTCTTTTAAAAACAAAAATAGTAAACAAAAAGAAACTTTATGGGTTTGATGGAGGTAAAAAAACTCCTTTCTTACTGTGTGTATTTAAAAATACAACAGCATTAAATAAAGTCAAGTACTTGTTTTATGAAAATACAAAACAAGGAAAAAGATTAAGTGATGGATTAAAATATAATGATTCTAAGCTATACTTGTATGAATCCAATATACCACCGTTACTAAGATATTTTCATATAAGAGAAATTAGTCCATCAGGTTGGGTAACCATTAGTATGAATAATGTTACAAAATGTATAAATAAAAAAACAAATTGCAAGTTCGAGTATTTTGTTTCTAATAAAAAAATTTTTCCTAGTAATTCAAAAGAAGATATAGTACCATATAAAATATGTAGTTTTGATATTGAGGCCAGTAGTAGTCATGGTGATTTTCCAGTACCAATTAAGAATTATAAAAAATTGGCCATAAATATTTTAGATTATGCTGATTCTATTGAATATGAAATAGATGAAGAAGATTTTACAAAAATAATTAACATTGCTTATGGTTATGAAAAAGAAGAAAATGATATGAAACGGTATATAGATCTTGTGTATCCAAAAGATAAAACTATTTTGACCAATCATGAAATAATAGATAATTTATTATCTATTATATTTTCTAAAGAGCTAAAAGATTTTCATATTGATGATAATTTAAATGAAATTTTTGATTTTTATGAAGAAGACGATGAAGAAGAACAAGAAAAATTTTCATTTTCAAATAAAAAGACTAATGAAAAAACACTTTTATCTCTCATAAATTCAATAAGGTATAGTAGAGAAGAAAAAATAAATAAATTGACAATGTATTTGTCAAGTATTTTCCCAGAGTTAGAAGGAGATAAAGTAACATTTATTGGATCCACATTTTTAAAATATGGTGAAGAATCACCATATTTAAACAATTGTTTAGTATTAAACAGTTGTGATGATGTAAAAGAAATTAAAAATTCTGAAATAATAACATGTGATTCTGAAAAAGATTTATTATTGTCTTGGAAAGAACTTATAAATAAAGAAGATCCGGATATAATTATAGGGTATAACATATTTGGTTTTGATTACCAATTTATGCATATTCGTTCGCAAGAAAATAATTGTGAAGAAGAGTTTTTAAAACTTTCAAGAAATGCGAATGAAATATGTGGTACAAAAGATATCAATACTGGCAAAATAAAAATAGAAGAAAGTAAAATAGTCATTGCAAGTGGAGAACATGACTTGAAGTTTATCAAAATGAATGGTCGTTTACAAATAGATATGTATAATTATTTTCGAAGAGATTATAATCTTACTTCATACAAGTTAGATTATGTATCTGGATATTTTATAGGAGACGATGTAAAAAACATTGAACATGTAGATGATAAAACAAAAATTTTTAGTAAAAATTTAACTGGTTTAGAAAATGGTAGTTTTATCCATTTTGAAGAAACAAGTCATTCAACTGATTTATACAAAGAAGGTAAAAAATGTAAAGTATCAAATGTAAATAAAAGTGAAGGTACATTTTATATAGAAAGTTTTGAAAATCCTGACATGACAAAAAGTGTAAAATGGGGTCTAGCTAAAGATGATGTAACACCACAGGACATATTTAGAATGACAAATGAAGGACCAAAAGAAAGATCTATCATTGCAAAATATTGTATTCAGGATTGTAATTTAGTTCATCATCTAATGAATAAAATAGATGTAATTACGGGATATACAGAAATGGCAAAAATTTGTAGTGTACCAATCAACTTTTTAGTAATGAGAGGACAAGGTATAAAACTAACTAGTTATATTGCAAAAAAATGTAGAGAAAAAGATACATTAATGCCTGTGTTGGAAAAACCATTATTTGATGACGGTTATGAAGGAGCAATTGTATTAGATCCAAAGTGTGATTTATATTTGGATAATCCAGTTGCATGTGTAGATTATAGTTCGTTGTATCCTTCATCTATGATTAGTGAAAATTTGTCACATGATAGTAAAGTATGGACAAAAGAATATGATCTAGATGGAAACAATATAACAGAAACTGGAGAAAAAGATGAAAATGGTGATTTCAAATATGATAATTTACCAAATTATAAATATGTTGATATTACTTATGATACATACAAATGGATAAAAAATGCAAGAGGAAAATCAGAAAAGAAACATAGTGGTACAAAAGTTTGTCGTTATGCTCAATTTCCAGAGGGAAAAGCTATTATGCCATCTATATTAGAAGAACTTTTGGCATCTAGAAAAGCAACTAGAAAAATGATTCCACAACAAACGGACGATTTTATGAAAAACATATTGGATAAACGACAGTTGAGTTACAAGTTAACTGCGAATTCACTTTATGGACAATGTGGTGCAAAAACAAGTACTTTTTATGAAAAAGATGTTGCAGCTTCAACAACAGCAACAGGAAGAAAATTACTCACATACGCTAAAAGAGTAATAGAAGAAACTTATGGAGATTTAATAGTAGAAACTAGTTTTGGAAAAGTACATTCCAATGCAGAATATATATATGGAGATACAGATTCTGTGTTCTTTACATTTAATCTAAAAACATTAGCAGGAGAAGAAATTAGAGGAAAAAAGGCATTAGAAATCACAATAGAATTAGCACAACAAGCAGGAGAGTTAGCAAGTAAATTTCTAAAAAAACCGCACGATTTGGAATATGAAAAAACTTTTATGCCATTTTGTTTACTATCTAAAAAAAGATATGTTGGTATGTTGTATGAATTAGATCCAAATAAGTGTAAAAGAAAAAGTATGGGTATAGTTTTAAAAAGGCGTGATAATGCACCTATTGTAAAAGATGTTTATGGAGGAATAATTGATATATTGATGAAAGAACAAAATATTGAAAAGGCAATTGATTATTTACAAGAGTGTTTACAAAATATTATTGATGAAAAATATCCAATGGATAAATTAATTATAACAAAATCGTTACGCTCAAATTATAAAAATCCAAAACAAATAGCACATAAAGTACTTGCTGATAGAATGGGTAAAAGAGATCCAGGTAATAAGCCTGGAGCAGGAGATAGAATTCCTTTTGTATATATTGAAACGAAAAACAAGAATTGTTTACAAGGTGAAAAAATCGAACATCCAAAATATATTATAGAAAATAAAATTCGCCCCAATTATTCATTTTATATAACAAATCAAATTATGAAACCAGTACAACAAGTATTTGCATTAGTATTAGAAAAGATTGATAAATTTAAACGCAAAAAAAAGAATTTTGCAATAAAAATAGATTCATTAAAAAACACTATAGAAGAAGAAGAAAAGTTGAATGAAAAAATAACAAGTTTAAAAAACAAAGAGGTAAAAGCACTTCTTTTTGATAAATATTTAATTGAAACTAACAACGCAAAAAATAATATGAAAAATATAACAACTTATTTTTCATAAAATATGTTAGTAAATAATGCATGTAAAAACTATCATTAACAATTCAATGATAGTTTTTTTTTTATATAATTTTTAATTTACAGCTCAAACTCCCAATCTTCTAGTAAACCACCGCTAAAAATATTTGGATTTAAATTGTACTTTGTATTTAAATCATAATGATCGACAATATTTAGCTTATCATATATACTAATATTAGACTCTAACTGTTTTAATACAAAAAATCTATGAAAATGCAAGTTTATTTTTTCCATTTTTTCTTTAGAATCATCTGTATGGTTCATGTAGGGTTCACAATATCCAGTTTTATAATGTTTTCTATAATCTCCAAATAATTCTGGTTCTACATTTGTTAGTTCTTTATGACATGCCTTATTTCCAGAATTAAATGGTAGTTTAAATTTTTTACTTGAATTACCCTGAAATGGAAGAACCAGGAAAAAATAGATAAATTTCATTATAGTTATATAAAATAAGAAAGACTATTTTATATAATTTTATATATTGTTTTAATTGTAAATAACTATTTATTTTGCAAAATATTTGTAATACTCCAACTTCCAATAGCTATCCACATTGTATAAAAAACATTACTACTTTCATTTATTATCCATCTAAAAGTTGTACAATGAGGTGTTGCATAAAAAAAAGGTTGTAATATAAAACCAGAAAAACTATTTGGTACACAATAATAATTATACAGTTGAACTGAAGTAAAATTCAAACACATCCATCCAAAATAAAATATAAACATTGGTTTTATTTTTATTAAAAAATCATATACTTGATCTATTGTAAACATATATTTTATCTTATTTTATATTTAAATTTATTTATAAATAATTATTGGAATTATCATTTACACTTGAACCATTGCTATCAATCCTAGTTAAATTTCTAAATATATTTGAAATACCACCTGGACTGAGAGTAGACAATGTTAAACTGTTATTTGGTGTTTCAATTCTATATCTAAAATTTAAAGCATTGGAATTTAAAGATATATCATTCAAAAATTGGTTAGTTACATTATCTGAAAATTCATCCAAAATATTTGCTATGTTTCTGTTAGTTGGAGAAGGAAATGATGAATTATTAAAACTATATGGTGCATCATGGTTAAAAGTATTATATTCTCTATCTCTTAATGGGGTATAGTTATTATTTGTATTTTCTCTAGTAGAAATATTTCTTGAAGAATTTGAATTTTGTGATGATTCTTCAGAAATGTCTTCTGTATTTCTATATTCTCTAATATCATATCTACAAACAGGACATAATACACTTCGTTCAAACCAGTTGTTTAAAGCTAATTTGTTAAAATAATGGCCACAATGTTTTATTTTGATAATTTCTTCATTTTCAGAAAATGTCTCTCTTGTAATAGGACAAATGTTTGTATCCATAGTATTTGAATCATATTGAATACTTTCTGTTGCCAAATTAATTTGTTCTTGTGAAGGTCTAACAACTACAGGTTGTAAATCATTAGGTATTAATGGAAATATAAATTCTCTCTGAAATGTTGCTACATTACCATCACTAAATGTTCTGAAAAACTCATCGAGCGTAGAAGGGGTTTGGGTATTGGAGTTATTTTGACTATAATTGTTATTGAGAGAAACTCTTCTATTTGAATTTCGTCTCCAACTATCTGGATTTTCTCTTTGATTATTTACATTTTCTCTTTGATTATTTACATTTTCTCTTTGATTGTTTCTTTGTCTATTATTATTTCGTTGATTAGAAAAGCGAGGATAAAACTCACGACGGACTAAACTTGGTTGAAATCGTGAATTTGTTCTTTGTTGATTTCTAATAGGAGAAGACGAATTATTTTCATTAGAAATATTTCTAGAAGTAAAATGGTTTGGTTGTGATTCTTGTTCATTCAAATTTCGATCATTTATTAATCTTAAGCCATTTTCTATTTGCAATAAAACATCAAGTGTTTCACGATACATTGTAGTCATATTTTCATACGAATCAACAGTTTGATTAATTAAATTTTGATATAAATCTAATAGTCTATTGTCTATTCTGTTTGAATGGCTGTTATTATCCATTATATTATTTTAAAATATTATTTAAATTATAATTAGAATTAGTTTAAAAGTTAATACTATAAATTAATATATGGAAAAAGGATTAACTGGTCTTGCAAATTTAGGAAACACCTGTTTTATGAATTCATGTATGCAAGTATTAAGTCATACTCATGAATTAAATGATTTTTTGAATGATTCAGATTATAAAAATAAATTATCCGCATTTCATAATAAAGATTATTTGCTCGATTCTAAATTATTAATAGAATGGGACAATTTAAGAAAATTAATATGGGAAGAAAACAGAATAATTTCTCCTGGAGGATTTTTAAAAGCTGTGCATTATATTGCAAAAGAAAAAAACAGAGAAATATTTACAGGATTCGCACAAAATGATTTGCCTGAATTTTTATTATTTATAATAGAATCTTTTCATAATGGTATGAGAAGAGAAGTAGAAATGGTAATCAAAGGGGAAATTAAAAATGAAAAAGATAAATTAGCTATCAAATGCTATGAAATGATGAAAAACATGTATAGTAAAGAATATTCCGAAATATTAGATATATTTTATGGCATTCATGTTTCAGTAATATTTCAAGGAGACAAGTTAATTAGTGTGACACCTGAACCATATTTTATGATTGATTTACCTATTATTCCAAAAGAAACTATGTGTATATATGATTGTTTTGAAAAATATTGTCATCCAGAAGTATTAGATGGAGATAATAAAATTTATGATGAAGAAACGAAAACAAAAATTGTAGCTAATAAAAGAATTTTATTTTGGAATTTACCAAATATATTAGTAGTAGATTTAAAAAGATTTACATTTGACGGAAAAAAAATCCAGTATCCAATTGATATTGAACTAGATAATTTGAATTTAAGTAATTTTGTAAACGGTTATAATAATAATAGTTATATTTATGAACTTTATGGTGTTTGCAATCATAGTGGAGGAGTACTTGGGGGTCATTATACTGCTAGTATAAAAACAAAGAATAATAAATGGTATTTATTTAATGATACAAATGTAACTCCTATTGAATTTGATGGAAAAAATAATACATCTGGATATTGCCTATTTTACAGAAAAAAAAATATTTCTGAAACTACCGATTAAATATCAACAATACTTTTTCAAATTAAAAAAAATGTGTCTATGAGAAAAATAGTTGAAAGGATAATTTACTCAAAAATACTTATGAATATTGTCTATTTTTACGGAAAAAAAAATTTAAATAGATAATATATACAATGATTTTGTCATATGATTCAATATTAGGAATTCCAACTATTGAAGAACAAGGAGAAACATATAATTTAAATAATCAAAATAGTAACAATTTATCATTAAGGTTTCCTTCATTTATACTATTGTTAGTTATTATTTTAGTTTTCATCATTCTTTTTACTTATTTAGGAAAAAAAACCAATATTGATAATGAATTATCCAATAGTAATCGATCAACAAATTTACTAACAGTGATATTAGGAGGAGTAGTTATTATTGTGTTTTTATTAAGTGGATTACAATATTTTTTTAACATTAATTTAACGGCTAGGTTAAACAATTTATTTACAGATACTCCTTCTTTGGATTTGGTTGTAGAACAAAATGACCAAAGCAATATTAGTGAAATACCAGAAATCGAAGTAAAAAAACAAGTTTATCATATTCCTGGTAATGAATATAATTTTGAAAATGCAAAGTCTTTGTGTCAAGCATATGGATCTAGATTAGCAACATATAATGAAATTGAAAATGCATATAAAAATGGAGCAGAATGGTGTAGTTATGGTTGGTCCGACAGACAATTAGCACTTTTTCCTACTCAAAAGAAAACATGGAATTATTTACAAAATAAAAAGGGCCATGAAAATGATTGTGGAAGACCTGGTATTAATGGTGGATATATTGCAAATCCAAATGTAAAATTTGGTGTTAATTGTTATGGTTACAAACCAGAAATTACGCAACAAGAGAAAGAATTAATGGATTCTACTCCACTTTATCCAAGAACATTACAAGATAAAAAACAAGAAGAGCGTGTAAACTATTGGAAATCCAAAATACCTGAAATATTAGTTTCTCCATTTAATAGAAATATATGGAGTTTAGTATAATCAATAATAAGCTATATTGTTATTGATTATGAGAAAGTTCATTAATAAAGATAAGAATAATACAAGAAAAACAAAGTAATATTAAATACTTTGTAATAAACAATAAACAATAATTACATGTATCATAATATTCATTTTTTGAATAGATTTTTGCATTACAAATAATGCAACCACCTCTTTTTTTTATACATTGTTTAAAACAAATTATATGTATATTGGGTCTACAATTACAGGTGTGTGTATAAATATCTATGTCATAGTTGTATTTTTCGTTTGTCATTATTTCTTCAAAACATAATGTACAAATTAAATCAGTTGAGTTTTTAATAACTAGTTGGTCTATTTTTATTTTGTTATTTTTATAATTATTGTAATAAACTAGGGAATACATTAAATACTTATCTTTTTAAGTTTTTAACTTTTTTTGTCATTCTAAGTTTTTTTTCTTTTTTTTTCTTTGATTTAATAGCATATTTTTTTCTATCTTTTACTTCAACCAAATTTAATAACTTATCATACACACTTTCATCAATACAGTTATCACAATGTTCATATTTTGTTGTAGTTACTTTATCTTCATTATACTGATTATTTACAAAAAGACCAGAAGGTATTACCATTTTATTCAAGTGACTATTCATAATTGAAGAATCCAAAATATTCATATTTAATTGGAATCCACCTGCTTTCAAATTACCTTCTTTATCAATCGTAAATACTAAATCATTTTCATTAATAGGATTTTGCATATACATATTTTATATAAAATTTAATTATCATAAAATCGCTTAATATCAGGAATGATTTTTGTTTCTCTTTTCTCTCTAACATAATTTAAAAATTCACCGACTAAGTTATCATCTTCAAAAAATTCATAGCAACACTTTTCTAAAAAGGAAATACTCAATGGTGGAGAATATTTATTTTGAGAGAATTTCAATCTTCCATCAGAGATTTTAATAACAGATGAAGATAAATTGTTACTGTTTACAAAATTAAAAATATCATCATTTATCACATTTTTTTTTTCTCTAGTAACCTTGCACGCTTCATTTAATTTTTTAAGTTGTGTATCTAAAGTAACCCATTCTTTTATATTTTTTTGAAACTTTTCCATCTTTTTAAAAGTATATATAAAAATACTTTTAAAAAAATGCATTTATGATTTGTTTAGTAATTTAACGGCGTCTAAATCTTCTTGTTTTTCTTTTGTCTTTATTTGCACTTTTCTTTTTTGATAAACTTTTTTGAAAAAACAAAAGACCAAAAGGAACCATGGCTTCACGAATAATTCCGCCTAAACCTAATCCTCCTTTTTGTGATCCATCGCAGTGTCCGGATCCTTTTTTACTTCTTCCTCTTCTCTTTTTGGTTTTTACTTGTTTTTTCTTTTTACCTCCATTTTGACTGGTAGTCATGTTATGAGTATTAGTAGTTGTGTGATGTGGTGTAAGTGTTCTAGCGGCGTTTCCTCCAGACATTATATATTAAAGTAATAAAAAAAATTATTTGAATGTTTTGTTGTTACTACGCAATAATAAATAAAAAATGCCTAAAATTAATAAAAAACAAATAGTTATAAACATAATGGAAATATATAAATACGGATAAATCTCTTGAATAATTAATGAGACTATTGGTTTAAATAATTCTTTTAACTCTTTTTTAACATCTTCTCTAGATAATATTTGCAAGCATTCATCAATTATTTGTTCTTTCATTTGAATATATTAAGATATACAAGTAAAATTTTTATTTATATTTAGCGTGTTAAATTTATGTTAATTTTATCTTTGAAAAATAATAATGGAGCAAGAAATTCATTTTTGTAATAAAAATTTTAATTTTTCATTACTATCATTATCTCAACCAGTTGTTGTACAAGGAGGTGCATATTTTACTAAAATAAAGTACAACGAAGAAAATTTTTATATTCAACTTCCAAAATGTTCTACAAAACAAGGTTTAGTAGAAACCAATAAGAAAGCTTATTTAGACCTTATGTATACAAATGATAATGAAGAAATAATAGAATGGTTTGAATCTTTAGAAAAAAGATTAATAGAATTAATTTATAATAAAAAAGATTTGTGGTTTGAGAATGATATGGATATGAGTGATTTTGAAAACTTTTTTAATCCTATAACAAGAGCATATAGAGGTGGTAAAAATTATCTTATTAGAATATTTATAGCTAAAAATAAAACAGCTTCCAGTTCTTCTTATCAGTGTAGTTTATATGATGAAAATGAAAATGCCTTACCAATTCAAGATTTAAATGAAAATCACTTTGTAATTCCCATTTTAGAAATCCAAGGTATTAAATTTTCTGCTCGTAGTTTTCAAGTAGAATTAATTGGGAAACAACTGATGATATTGAATAATAAACCATTATTTGATTCTTGTTTAATTAAGAAAAAGAAAGTTTCAAGTAGTGCGGAAATAAAAGATGAAGAAGATTTACATTCATCAAACAAAGATGATAATCTTTGCATTCAAAATGATACAAGTGAAGAAGAAGTAAAACAAAAAAAAGAGCAAATAGAGAAAGCAGATTCTTTAGAAGATTCTACTTCTTTAGAAGATTCTACTTCTTTAGACGATGCCAACTCTTTGGATGATAAATCAGAATATATTGAAAAGGATGATCAACCAATTCTATCTATACAAACAGAAGAAGTTGAAAATAGTGAAATAGATCAAATGAGAAAACAGGATGAAAATATAAACAAAGAAAAATTATTAGATAAATATTCGGAGAATATGTTTGATAAAAATAAAACTGAGCAAAATATTAATCAAGAAGATAAAAATGAAAAAATAGTAAATAAAACAGAAAATGAAGCTGAAACTTTAGAAGAAAAACAAGAAGATCCAAATGAATATTTAGAAAAAAATATTTCAGATAGTTTATCTATTTTAGAAAAAGATTTACCTGAATCAATAAGTTTAGAAGATGTTACATTAAATTTTAATAATACATCAAATAATGATACTCTTATTTTAAAAAAACCAAATGAAGTTTATCATGAAATTTATAAAATTGCAAAAAAAAAAGCAAAACAACATAAAAATGCTGCAATTTCACATTATTTAGAAGCAAAAAAGATTAAAAATACATATTTATTAAATGATTTAGATAATAGTGACTCTTCTTCTGATGAAGATGATATATCCGATACAGAAAAAATAAACAATGAAATAGAAAATGAATTAAAAGAACTTTCATAGTTTAGCAACAATTTAAATATGTTTTTTTTTTAAAAAAATATTTTATCCTTTATTTTATATAATGACTAAGTTGTTTAAAGGATTAAAAATGCCTAATATAAAAATAGAGCATGTCGTTCTTTTTGTAATTGGAGTATTATTTTTGTACTATTTAATCAAATCATATAATTCATCAAAATCAGGATCAAATGAAAATATGAGTTCTAGAAAAGTACAAGATATGTATAATCAAGCAAATGCTGGTGAAAGCACTGGATCTGATATGAATGTTCAACCAGCAGCTCCTTTAGGTGAAAATGAAACTTATCAATCTGTTTCAGGAATGTCCTCTTCACAAGGTTTACCTCCTTCATGTTCGAAAGAGCCTGTAGCTGATCCATCTGAATTATTACCTAAAGATACTAACAGTCAATGGTCACAATTGAATCCCTCTGGAAGTGGTGATTTACAAAATGTAAATCTTTTAAGAGCTGGATTTCACCAAGGTATTGATACTGTAGGAAACTCATTGAGAAATCCTAATTTACAAGTTCGTTCTGAACCTTCTAACCCTCAAGTAAATGTAGGACCTTGGAATAACACAACTATTAGTCCTGATACAATGAGAGTTCCATTAGAAATCGGTCAAGGACCACAATAAATAAATAAATTTTTATAATACAAAATTATATAAATTTATTATAAATGAAGTTAAAATTAAATTTGTTTGGAATAATCGTAATATTATTTTTATTTTTAATTGCAATCAGAATATATTATGAGACAGATGTTTTTAATTTAAGATGTATTGTTTCTACAGTAGATGGTAAAAAATATTGTGTTAGAGAAAGAAATAATATTCAAAAAGCATCTAATTTATTAGCAAATACGACTGATAAATTACAAACATTGGTGGAATATATGAATGAAAAATATGGAAAAAGAGAAAATGTAAAAAGAATGGTTAAAAATTTTAATCCAAAAACAATAAAAGAAACTCTTCCTACTAGTGAATTTACAGCTTATAGTGAAAATAAAGGAGAGAAATTAGCCTTTTGTTTAAATAAAAACAAAAATAATAATGACAATTTAATAGACGAAAATACTCTTACATTTGTTGCACTACATGAGTTATCGCATATAATGAGTAAGAGTGTTGGACATAACGATGAATTTTGGAATAATTTTAAATTTATTTTAGAAAATGCTGTTGAAATAAATATATATAATCCGATTGATTATAAAAATAAACCAAAAAATTATTGTGGTATGGATATTACTGATAATCCGTATTATGATATGTAGATTTATAAATAACCATTTTTATATTATTATTGTTACTTGTTTTTTCATGTAAAACTTGTTCTTCTTTTATTAAATAACTACTTGGAATTTCAGGAAAAAAAGTATCACAATCATAATCCTCATCTATAACTGTAATAAATAATTCATTTATAATATTTAATTTCATAAATAAGTCATAAATTTGTGATCCTCCGATTACCCATAACGAATCATAATTTTTTTGTTTTAAAAAAAGAAATAATTCATCTATATTTTTAAAAGATATGATTGATTGGTTTTCTTTTTTTTCATGAATATTTAAACTAGTAGATAAAATGAAATGATCTCTGTTTTTTAAAAATGGAATACTGTTCCATGTGTTTTTTCCCATTATAACAGCATTATTTCCATTTCCAGTTGTCAGTTTTTGAAATCTTTTAAGATCTGATTTTAAATACCATGGTATTGCATTATTTTTTCCTATTCCATTATTTTTAGATAAGGCAACTATTCCATTTATAATCATAAGTTATATATAAAATAATATTATTACTTTTATATATAAATGAACGACATTATAAAAATATATAATTTAAAAAATGAAAGTTTAATAGAAAATATTACAGTTTTTTACGGTAAATCAGATGTAGACTTGAATGAATTATTCAAAAAGGATGTAGAAAATGAAATTTTTAAAAATGTATTTAGTAGTAATGAATTAGACAAAATAAAAAGCGACGATATAAAAGTAATATTTTCAGATTTTCGTATTTACTCCGATGATACTATAGAATCAATTAAAAAAAAACTAGCCAAAAGTTATAACAATGAAATATGTTTTGAACAAATTTATTTATTTTGTAAACAAATTCAAAAATTTACAAATGAGGAAATTTATAATCATTTAACACAAAATGATCAAGTAGTGTTAACATATAATATTTTATATCAATTTTTGAGTAATATAAATGATTTTGATTTAACAAAAATAGAAAAAAAAGATGTTTATAATTACGATGATATAATTTCTTTAAACTTGAACGAAGAATTATTAATAAATGTTCCTATTGGTCATTATTTTATTTTATCAAATAAGCAATATAATTTTACAATTAATCCATTTGAATACAACAGTACATCTGATTTATTAAAAGACAATATTAACAATTTGTTATCCACTTCAAATAAAGATTTATTATTAAATACTGGTTTTATACACGATAATATAATTTATTATTGTGATTTTGAAAATGTAAAAGAAGACAATGATAATAAAATTAGTATTTATTATCCATTTTTAAAAGAAAAAAATATTACGACAGTCAAAGAATTGAAAAAAAATAAATTAGAATTAATCGAGGAAAATAAAATTACAGAAGGATTTGAAAAAAACGAAAATAATATTCAGTTATTTTACGATGTTTACTATAATAGAAAAAAAGATTTAGATTATATTGAGCAGGGAATTCAAAAATTTAATTTATTATTGTATCAAGATTTTGAATTTAATTTACCGTTGGATGTAATATTTAAATTACTTCATGCAAATAAAAACATGCCTTTTATAAAATTTAATCCTAGTAAAAAACAAGAAAATATATACAGATTGTATTGTAATAATATATCAAAAAATGGTAAAAAAATACCTTACTTATCAAAGAAAAAAATATTTAATTTGATGAAAGAAATAAAATATTCTAATAAGATTACTTGTTACATTGAATTTGAACATGAAAATGAAAAAAATTATTTATTATTGGATATTGATAACAAATCTAATATTACAATAGATGGAGAGTTTAAAAAAACATTTACTATTTCACAAATCGAAGATATTATTAAAAAAAATATAAACCCAATCTTAAAAATTATTCAAGATTTTTTGTATTCAAGTGGATATAATTATCAGTTATTTTCTAGTTTATATGAGAAAAATATCGAAATCAATAATATTAAGTACTTAGCCTATGTATCAATTAAAAAAAATATAGATTTGTCAAATTTTATAGGATGTGTTTCAAGTATATTTAATGTTATAGTTAGTGAGTTAAAAAAAGGAATTATAATGCGATATAAAAGAGTTTCTAATTTTAATGAGTATGATAGTATCGAGTCTTCTATAATTGAGTTACTAAATCGTGCCAATGAAGATGATGATATTGTAAAAATAGTAATGGAAAATTTTCAAATGAAACAATCAAAAGCGGAAACGAAAATAGCTGAACTATTAAATAATTTACAATTGGTTCAAAATTTGAGTAAAAAAAAAACTTTAAAAATAAAAAATAATCCTGGTTTTCTAACAAAAATAATGCAAGATCAGTTTAAACAAAATATTTTTATTGAAATGGATAATATTAATAACATATTTTATTTGAATTGTATACCAATATATATTGATTCTTTAATAAGAATTACACAAGAACCTGAATCAACAAGTATTGAATTAAATGATATAAATTCTCTTTGTCAATCATCACAAATAGAGACAGAAGAAACAATTGATGATATTGTTGCTCCTTCAGAAAAGCCTATAAGTCAAAATGAAGCAGTTGGAATTGTTGCTAATAATTTAGTTTTTGGTAATGAAATTGAAAGTACCAATACAGTAAATGTAATGGATTTTATGTTTGATGAAAGTGATGATGATCAAGAAAGTGAAGGTGTAGAAGTGGATTTGGATGGTGATGAAGTGGAAGATGGTATAGAAGTGGATTTGGATGGTGATGAAATGGATGGTGATGAAGGGGAAGATGGCATAGAAGTGGATTTGGATGGCGATGAAATGGAAGATGGCATAGAAGTGGATTTGGATGGCGATGAAATGGAAGATGGCATAGAAGTGGATTTGGATGATGATGATGAAATAAAATTAGAAGGAGGTATGGATACAAAAAGAAAAAAAATTGTATTAAATATAAAACCATCAAATACAGAAGATATTATTGAAAAAGATGTTACAAAAATTCCAATTGCCGGAACCAATCCATTTTTCAAAAGATTAGTAGAGAGAGAAAAAAAATTATTTTTACAAGAATCTGATGAAAAATATAGTGCTTATTCACGATTGTGTCCATGGAATAAAAGAAGACAACCTATTATATTAACAGATGAAGAAAAGAATAAAATAGATGAAGAATTTCCTGGCTCTTATACAAATGCAATTAAATATGGTTCAGATCCTAATAAAAAGTATTGGTACATTTGTCCAAGATATTGGGATTTAAAAAGAAATGTATCTTTGACAAAAGAACAAGTAGATAGTGGAAAATATGGAAAGGTCATTCCACAAAACGCAAAAAAAATACCACCAGGTGCAAATATATGGGAGTTTTTTGATTCAAAAGAACATGTTGATTCAGATGGTAATTATATAACACATCATCCAGGATTTTTAAAATCTGATTCCCATCCAGATGGACTATGTATCCCATGTTGTTTTAAAAATTGGGACAAGCCTGCACAAGAAAAAAGAAGAAAGGAATGTTTACAAAGTGAAAAAGTAGAAACCACAACTAAAAAAGAATTGGATGAATATATAAAAGGTCCTGACAAATTTCCATTAGAAAAAGATCGTTTTGGTTATCTACCATTTATAGTGCAAAGTTTTATTCAAGTAGACAATAAAAATTGTCAAATAAGTAAAACAAACACAAATTTAAAAAAAAATGTACATTGTTTTTTAAGAAAAGGAGTGGAAAATAATAAACAAAAGTCTTTTATTGCTTGCATTAGTGATATTTTTATGGAAATTAACAATGATGTTGATTTAAGTATTAAAGATTTTATTACGCAAAAATTATTACCTATTTTAAATTTAGATAGTTTTTCTACTTTACAAAATGGAAATCTTATAAGCATGTTTCAAGATAATGATGAAAAATTAAGTAAAACATCATATGAATCTTTTAATGATTCATCTATTATCGATACAAAGTTTTATAAAGATATTAAAAATGAAAAACAATTAAAAAAAGTGATTTCTGCATTTGTCAATTTTAAAGAGTACCTTCTATCTAACGCTACTATTAATTACGAATATACATGGGATTTAATATGTAATGAAAATAAAATGTTATTTCCAAAAGGTTTAAATTTAATTATCATGGATATTCCTTCAGATGATATTACTTCTAATATTAGTATTATATGTCCAACAAATTATTACTCAAATAATAAGTTTGTTTCATCAAGAGACACTGTATTTTTGATTAAAAAGTATGATTATTTTGAACCAATATATATTGTTATTGATAAATCAAAAACAAGTTCAATAAGTTTAAGAACAACAAAATTATTTACTTCAGAATTGATGGAAAAAGTACCAAATTTAAAAAATATAAAAGATAACATAAAAGATATTTATAAATCTATGTGCAAACCACTTCCAAGTATAAAACAAACAGAAAATATGTATGGTTTTAAACAAATCAAGTTTAAAAAAAATTATACTCTTCCAAATATTGTAAATATTTTGACAAAATATAATATTACAGTTTTAAAATTAGTGTTAAATTATGATAATAAAGTAATAGGACTAGTAGCAAAAAATAAAGACAAAGAAGGATATATACCAACTTTTCCATCTGGTATTATAGAAAATTATGATTTAATTTCCATGGATAGTGAAGAATACTTACAAACTTTGAACGAAACAATTGATTTTTTATTACAAATAAAAAATGATACTAACGAAGAAGTATTATGTTTGCCTGTAATAAAAGTATTAGAAAATGGTCTTGTAGTAGGAGTATTAACTGAAACAAACCAGTTTATATCGCTAGTGGAACCTCAAACAGATGATGATAATTTAATAACATTAAAAATGGATGATGATAATTTTTTAAATATTGATAAAAAAACGCAAATTTCTAATAAGAAAGATAAAGAAAGGGAGGATTTTATTAAAAAGATAAATTTAGAAACAAAACTATATGAGCTTTTTAGAAATAAAATTAAAACATTAATTAATCAATATGGTAATAAAAATGTAAAATCACAGTTGGAATCAATTTCAAATTCACCTATATTACTTTATTACGACAAGTTAAAAAAAATAAAACAAATATTGCAAAATCTTTTGAAATCTAGTGTAAAGTTTGTTGTGTTTGACAATAACTATGATTTATTTGAATCTGAAAATAATAATTTTTTAATGATACCATCTTTAAATTTATTAAGCAATATAAGTAATGAAAAAGTATATTTTAATAAAATTTCAGATGAACTTGTTAGATTTAAAAGAATAAAACAATTTATGTTTGAACCAAGGGTTTTTCTATTTTTTTCTGATATTAAGTATTCGCTTAATGAAGATGAAGTAATAATATTAGAATCTTTGTTAAATAACACATATTTTGATGATTTAATTCCAGAGGAAAAAAACAAATTTATATCTTTTAACTCCTATGATACAAGTGAGCCTAACAAAACAATACAATATGATGATGATTTTAAATTAAATGTAAAAAATGAAGTAATTGTTAATCAAAAGCAAAAAACAACAAATTCTTTTAATATTATTGCTAGTTGTGATTATTCTATAGATACTATTTCAAGAAGTTTAAATAATAGTTATAGTAAGATATTTAAAGAATTGAATTTTTCTAGTGCTTCACATTTGTGTACTTTTGATATTGCAACTACACTCGTAACTAATACAATTCAACAAAATATAACTAGAAATGAGATTAAACAAAAACTTTTAGACATTTATAAAAAATTGTTTTATGAAAACGAAGAACTTGTACTTCGTGTTATAAATATTTATGGAAAACCAAAACAAAGTAAACAAATAAAAACGATGGAATTGTCTTTTGAGAATTATATTATGGATGAAAATTATTCATTAAACATTTTTGATTTAATATTATTATCTGAATTTTATAATTTTCCTTTGGTTTTAATAGGAAATTACAACTTTAGAGAAAATGGAGAAAAAATTTTGTCTTTTAACTTACAAAATAATAATACAGCATATATTGTAAAACCATCACTTCCAAGAAAATATGATGAAAAATATATTCAAAAGTTTAAAATGTTAATTTACAAAGATAAGACTGCATTAATTGAAATAGATACAATTCCAGATAATGTAGTAAAAAATAATATTTTACAATCAAAAATCACATTTGAAATGATTGTAAATTACTTGATCAAAAATAATTAATTTTCTATTATAATATAAATGGTAAAACATGGAACTAATTCTTCATTAAAACCAATAGGTAACAATTTATCTGGTGCATTTGCAATTGCTCCTACTTCTATAGTAGGAGGAGGTAAAAGAAAATCAAGAAAATCAAGAAAAATGAAAAAAAATAGAAAAACAAAAAAAACTAGAAAAACAAAAAAAACTAGAAAAACTGGAAAATCAAAGAAAGTAAGAAAAATATATGGTGGACAACCAAATGTCTACACTGAGCCAAACATAGAATTTGTGGAAGACGTGCTTAGTATCATGTCAAATAAAAATAACCCAGGATTTGGAGAACATATTATATTTGATGATAATGATCATCAATTTGCAATAAATTTTGGTAAAAAACAAGGTTATGAATTTACTTGGGATAGTAGATTAGGTGAGTATGTGAGGAACGAAGGTTCACTGGGATATGTTGACTCTGAAAAAGTGGATTTATCACTGAATAAATTTAACAGAATACTTAAATCAAAATTAGAATATTAACTACATGTTTTACTACAGTTATACAAAACCCATACTCCTAGTTCACATTGAGAAAAATGTAAAAAAAACATATGAAGCATACATGCCCTAATATATATTAATTTTCTTTCACTTGATGATATACTTCTCATATACAAATAATCATAAAGAGTTCTTTTATTTAAGTTCTCATTAATTAAAAATCCACAAATATTTACCAACATAATCATATAATATATAAAACGACAATCATATTTATAGGCAGCGTACACACTCCATAAAAAATTTAATTTAACAATAATTTTGTCGATCTCTCTATAAAAACCTCGTTCTCTAACATCTTTCCAATGAAAATTTGTACTAATAAAAAGACATAATGCCAAGAAAGAGGTAATATATTCTTGAACTAAAAATGAAACGAATGATAAATGAAGTATAAAAAGTGATGTATAAATTGCATTCTCTGTATATTTTTTGGGAATAACTCTTTTTCCTCTAGACATGTTTTGAATAATTAATAAACTTTAATTATTTTAACTAATTATATAAATTATTTATTAACTAATTTATATAATTTTATTAAGCAATTTTGTGGTCCTGCTATATGACCAAAAATTAAATCATGCAAATTTATCTTTATTTCATAGTTTCTATGATTATTCATTTGTAGAATTTAATGACTCTGATGATGAATCACTTGATGATAACTGGTAATTATTAACTATATCATAATCTGTTATTATATTTAAAGATTCTTCTTCACCAAAAGTCGAACTTTCGAGTAATTCTTCATAAATGTTCAATGTTTCCATATGTTCATTTAATTCATCATCTTCTAGTGAATTACTAGTTTGGTTTAAGTTATCACTTTCTATTAATGAATAGTTATCACTAATAATTTCACTATTTATAGTTTCTTCATCATATTCGAGAGTTTCATCATCTTCTTCATCTTCTTCATCTTCTTCATCTTCTTCATCTTCTTCGTCTTCTTCATTTTCTTCATCTTCTTCATCTTCTTCATATTCAAGAGTATCATTTTGTTCAAGAAAATCGTCTTCTTCGCCATTTTGATCATTTTCTATTATTTCACCGTCTTCCATTTCACCATCTTCATAGAGCTCAATATTGATTATGTTATCTATATTTTGATATAATAGAATATCTTGTTGTTCTTGATTTATTTCATCTGTAGTATTATCATTTTCATTATTGTTAAAAAAACTCGTTTCATTTTCATTGATTTGTGAATTATTAATTTGATTTCCTACAATTTCTATATTTAATGAAGTTTCACTTGAAATAGAAGGACTAGTCAGTTCTGTAGGCGATGTTTGTATATTAAATCTATCGTGTATTTGATTTGGCGTTATGGGAGAATTTATTGATGTTTCAACATCACGATATGTAGGCGGAGAAATAAAAATATTATCAAAACTGTCATCAGAATCAGAATCAATATCGTTAAAATTGTTATTATAAGTTTTATTTTCAACAATCGGATTGTTTTTTATAAATTTAATTTGATCTGGTAAAAATTTATAGTTTTTTACTAATGAAAAAACTTTTTTCAAATCAATTGTGTTTTTCCAAGAATCTCTTCTTGACATAGGAAATATGGAATATTGATCAGGTTTTTCTTTATACTCAATTAAAAAACATTTTTCACTTACGAATATAAATTGTGATTTTGGTATATAACAATTTAAAAATAAAAAATAATTATTTTTCTCTTTTAATTTACTAATGTGATATAATTTTTTAATTTGAGAACAAATAATTTTTCTACCAAACATTGGTTGCTCTTTTTTAAAGTTACTTAAAATATTATTTAACTTAATTTTGCTTATTATTCTAATGTCTTGTTCATATGAATATACGCTGTTGAGATAAATTTTTAAATATTTTTCAAAAATAGATACAATATATTTTTTGGTATACAAACAGGATATACTTATTTTCTCTTTTCTTTTTGTATTAAAAGAAGTAAGCATATTCTTTATGTATTTAAATTTTTTATTGTCATCAAAATTATGACAAGTTTCAATAATAAACTTTTTTATTATTAATTGATTGTTATTTAAAAATGTTTTTAAATTTAAATTGCTTAAAAAAAATCGATAAAATAAGATTGGAATATTTATATTCATATTTTTCATAAATAAATACATATTGTATAAGTTGCTTTTTGAAAACGCAAGATTATCCCATGGATTTTTAATAAGTTTTGGATCACAAAAAAAATTAAATTCATATGATAAAGAACTATTAATAATTTTAATTAAATCATAAATATTAAATAAAAACTTTTTATTTTCATGAATTAACTCTATACAGTTTTTATTTTGTAAATCAAGTTCATTGAATTGTAAATCTATTTTTATAGAATAGTTTTTTTTTATTTTATTTAATACTATTTGTTTGAACTTTAATAAAGACAAATATATTTTTTGTGCTTTTTCCAATTTATCTAAAAATAAATCGTATTGTTCTTCATCTTTTTTCAAATAAAACAAATAATTTTTGATAAAAAAAAATTTTTTTTTTACAAAACTAGAATAACTTGGTTCATCGATTTTTGAAATGTATGTAAAAAAAATACCAAAAGCAGATTGATTTATATTTAAATATTTTATTTTGTCAATGATTTCTTTATAAAAAAACATAATTATTTATATATAATACATAATTATATTTATATTAAAATTTAGAAATTAATATCATAGTCATCATCATCACATCCTAAATCTGTTGTTTTTATATTAGAAGCATTATTTTTAATTGTAATGTTTTCAATATCACATGATGTTTCTGTTTTGTTTTTATCAAGACATTTATCAATAATATCACCATCATTTTCCTCTTCTTCATCATTTTCATTGTTTTGATAATTCTCATTTGTTAAAATTGCATTAATATCTGCCAATACTTGAAATGATGATGTTCCAAAATAACCTTCTTGGCCACACATTACATTTGCAGATACTCCACGCATCTCATCTAATTCACCATGTCGTGCTGCTTTTAAAAACATTTCTGGTGTTTCTTCAAAAGATGCTTTTGCAATAGGCCCTATGTCATCATTGTTTATTCCATGTCTGAAAATCGAAATCATTTTTAAGTTGTAACACATTCTATCACAAAGCATAGTTAGGTGATGATAATTTATATAACCACCATCATGTTCAATAACTTCTGTCATCTCATTAAATATTGCTTGTCTTGCTGCTTCAATACCTAAAACACGATATATTTCTTGAATATCATTACTAATTGTTTTGCTTACATCAATATAA
>MDSY01079529.1_pt1 | contig 40457 bp, 46 predicted proteins | sample 811131 | NCBI WGS metagenome assembly MDSY01 (sample SAMN05326643, study PRJNA326480) | marine metagenome | isolation source: seawater | place: Atlantic Ocean: South West | collected 2010
AGAGAAAAAATCTCTTATAACTACATAAAATCTAAAGTGAATTACAAAAATAACTGTTTCTTATCTGATGATATGTCTTTTTATATTAAAGGCATAGATAAATATAAAAATCAAAGCTGTGTTGGAACATGTAATGCTTTTAGATTAGATGATGAACTTAATAGTAAAAATGAACACATAAAAGTTCCAGAAGACAACAAAGATATATCAGTAGACTTCCAACGCCCAATGTTTATGAAAAATTGGAACATCCCTGATGATGTTAATACTCAAGTAGAAAAAAACCTTAGTATTGCAACAGATAATATATTTTCTTATATTTCAAAATTTAAAAAAATTAATACAAATCGTTTGCATATTGGAATTGCTGCTGCATTAATAGGTAAAATAGTTAATTTATACCGAGGGTCTTATCATAAAATTGCTGGTATATATGATTTTTCTATAGCAAATAAATTTAACAATGTTACGTTTCAGGAATCCACAACCACACAATCACTCAATGTTAGTACTTAGTCATTTAAAAGGTGCTTTTACACCTGTTTGCAAGGCTGCTTCTAGTAGCTTAATTCTTACTCTTGCTGAAGATTGCTATGATGAAGAATACATAGAATCTGAAAAACAACTTCATGGCCATTATTATAATGGGTTAATGAGAAAAAAGATGCACACAGAGTTCGCGAAGTCACCATGCAATCCAGAAGTAAGAGAAGAAATTAAAAATTATTTTAAATTTGCATTTGTTAAAAATCCTTGGCATAGAATGGTTTCTGCTTGCCTACAGCTTAGAAGATGGATTGATAATAAGATAGTTAAAGACGACTTTAAAGGCTTGCATTTATTAAAACTTTATGATTTAATGAATAAAGATTATTCTTTTGAAAACTTTGTGCATTTTGTAAAGAACGTAGAAAGAAATCACACAGAATATGTTAATCAGCACTGGAGATCACAGGTTGGAATTTTACAAATGGATGCATTCCCTAGCTGCAAAACCACTTATGATTTTATTGGCAAGCTTGAAACAGCAGATGAAGACTGGGATTATATTGTAAAAAAATTAAATTTAAGAACAAAAAAACTAAAGCAAATGAATTCAACTAAAAATCTTAAAACCGCAGTACACGTAAAAGATAATTTGCAAAAGACCAGAGAAATTCAAATGAATGGCATATTAAAAACTGCTGTGGAGGAAGATTATGATTATAGAGATTTTTACACGAATTCTAAATTAATAGATGATGTTGGAGAGTACTTCACTAGAGATATAGAGCTACTTAAATATGAGTACGGTAAATAAAAAATATCTAAATGACCCTTATTTTCATCGCATATTAAATAGTCTTATGAATATAGAACTTACAACAGTGGCTGTGAGTGGGTATTTTGATCCATTGCATGTTGGTCATTTAGAGATGTTAGAAAGGGCTAAGTCTTTAGGCGATAAGTTAGTTGTAATAGTTAACAATGATCATCAAGCGATGCTAAAGAAGGGTAAATCTTTCATGCATCAAGATGACAGACTTAGAATAGTCAGAGCACTAGAATGCGTAGATCAAGCTTTTTTATCAGTAGACATGGATCGCACCGTGTGTAAATCACTAAGGCTCTGTTTACCTCACATATTTGCAAATGGCGGAGATCGAACCGAGGATGAAGTTCCTGAATCTAAAATTTGCAAAGAGTTTAACATAGAAATGGTGGACGGACTTGGTAAAAAAATTAGGTCATCTTCAGACTATACTGGGTTAAAATAGTGTAATAATAGGCATAAAAAAGTATGCCACATTATTATGCATGTCCATACTGCGCTCCCAGTGCAGACAACAGGTTAAGCTACAGCCGAATACACGGGGCTGAAGATAAACCTGTTTACAAATGCAAAAAATGTTATCAAGACTTTCTTCTTACTAAAGACTTCCAAAAAACCCAAAAAAGAAAAATAAAAGACGGTTAAATTATACTTTTTTAAGTATTTATTAGTTTTTCACGTTTTTTTGGAGAGGTGTAAATTATTTTAGTATAATAATTATCATGAAAACTGCACTTCTTTCTGTAATGTTTGTTTATTCTTTGGTTTTTTCTGTTTCCGCGCAAGAGAAGCCAAGCACTGCTGATCACCTTCAAAATGTTTCGGTTACTATTAGATCAGAAGGTGTTTTTTCAAATGGAGAAGGTTCAGGAGTAATCTTTACGAGAAAAGATGCAAAAGGAAACCAAGTTAATTTTGTATGGACAGCGGCTCACGTAATAGACAATTTACGAAAAACTAGAAAAACTGTAGTAAATGGCACACCAAAAACTATTGTTGAATTTAAAGACCCTATGGTTATGAAAGAGATCAGACAAAATGGTCGAACTGTAGGTCGCCTTCAGATGGACGCAGAAGTAATTAAATACAGCGACGCTGATGATGGTCATGACCTTGCTCTTTTAAAAGTCCGTAAATTTAATTTCGTAAAAGATACAGTGACTTTTCACCTTGGTGATGATATTCCCAAACTTGGCACTGAACTATTGCACGTAGGATCACTTCTTGGGTCTGCTGGCGCAAACAGCATGACTGATGGAATTTATTCTCAACACGGAAGAATATTAAAAAGCATCAACAAATTTATATTTGACCAAACCACAGTAACAGCTTTTCCGGGGTCTTCGGGTGGAGGCGTATATCTTAAAAATGATGCGAGGTATATTGGTATGCTGGTTCGTGGGGCGGGAGAAGGTTTTAATTTAATTGTCCCAGTGAGACGAATGAAAGAATATTGCGAGAAAAACAAAATTATGTGGGCTTTAGACCCCAAACTTCCTATGCCTGATGAAGATGATTTGAAAAAAATTCCAATTGAGCATGAGCCTAAAAAACAATCGCAAAAAAGTGATGTTGAAGAAGCTGCTGACGCCGAAGATGCAGAAGACCTTAAAAAATTTCCTTTTATGATTCGAATATATCCCAAATACGATAATAATCTTCCAAGCTTTTTAAATACAAGACCCCAACCATTTAAAACAATGGAAAAACACTAATTTAAGTGTAATTGTTAATATGAAAAAATTTATTGTTTTATTTATCAGCCTTTTAACTATTGGTTGTACCCTTGGAAAATGTGACTGCGGTACTGAATGCTGCGAATCTGGAAAATGTAATATTGAAACTTGCAAATGTATTTGTAAAAAATAATGAAAATCAATCAAGACAATCACGACTGGGAAATTGATTTCTTTGATGCAGAGTCTAATTCTGCTGAACGTTATGGCGGTAAAAAAAGAAGTGAACTAAAAGACAGTGACTTTATTGATCCCAAGAGAAGGTCTTTCCCCGTAATGACATGTCAAGATGTTAGTGATGCTGTAAGCGCGTGGGGTAGATACAAAGGAAGTATGACCTTTGAAGAGTTTAAATCGAAACTAACTCGAAGAGCCAAAAGTATTGGGTGTGAAGGGTCTCTTCCAGAAAAATGGAAGAAAGATTCTATGTAAGCATTTTAAGCTGTTCTGTTAACCTTCTGGTGTTTTCAAAAGATATACAACTAGCTTTTATTGTATTTGTATAATTAAAGTCCACATCTAATCTAATTCCTGATTCATACTCTTCAGGGGTTATATAGTAATCTATATAGTCCATAAGCCCCAACTGCTTCATGTATTTATAATAGGGGTCTTTTAATTCTTGCTCCACTTCTATTAGGTTGTAAAGCTTTAGGTCGCACTTAGAATAAGAGGTCAAGTATCTAATCGCTAGATTGTCACTCTTTGGAGTATCAATCAGCATGGAATTGATAATCAAATTCATAATATTATTTACACCTAATACTTGTAAAACGGGTGTAATTATATACGTGGGTGCAAAGCCAACAAAGTTAAAGCTTAACGGCCTAGAGATAGAGGTTTTTAAAACCAAAGTAAAAATATTTGATTCACATGGAGACGTATCTGACTTAGAGGCAGAAAAAATAATGCTCTATCTTTATAACGAAGGCTTCATAAATGTTCAAACAATAATGTGCGAGATAATAGAGCAATAAAATATGAAAAATATAACGTTTAATAAAGAATTAAAAGACGCAAGGGCTTGCTTCATGGAAAATGTTAGCGAGCCTTGTTTTTCTTGGAGGGCAGCGTTTAATAGTTATGTTAATTATGTTGAAACCCTCCACAATTACTGTAATAACGAACAAAACGATAGGGAACTAGCATTTGAAATTAGAACTTGCTCAGAATTACTTGAAAGAAAAAAGATAGACCCTAATAGTATAGGAACAACTTTTGCTATCTGGAAAAATTTACATTAATTAAGTGTAATTAATTATGTGAATTACCATCTGAAAAAATATATTTTAAATACCAAAAGCCAAGGAATAAGGCTTGGAATAAGGCTTAGGGTTGATGAAAGCGCATTTGATACTATAGCTTTAGTTTCTAATCCAGCTTCAGATAAAATTGCCTTAGTTAGCTTAATGACAGATGTATTTGGGGAAACATCTATAAAATCTTACCTTGTAAACAGGAAAAAATATGATTGGGCTAGGGCTGAAGGATTTGGCCTTAATGAAATGTTAGAGTTGATTAAAGAAAAAATTTTTATACAAATACCCTCAGATAAACTAGCAAATCATTTATTATGAAACTTGATGAATAAAAAACAAAAACTGAAATTAGATTATAAGATTCTTTCCCAAAGCATCAATTGGTGGGAGGAAGAGCTTAATAATCTATTGGATTTTTTTGAAAATTATGCTAGAATTAATACCCCTTTAATAAAAAGACTTAAAAAACAAAACATAAAACTTTATAATATGTTTGTTCATAGGGGGATAATTGAAATGGACACTCTAGAGAGGATAGAGAAAGAGATACAGGACTACAAAAAAAATGAGAAAAAGAAAAAAGAAGAGTAAAATGTACGTAGTTCTTTCCAAAGATAAAAATTATAGATATGGAGTTTTTCCCTTTGATAATGATGGTCTTAAAGATGCTAAAAAGTTCATAAAAGAAATGAAAGACTTAAGAAACGAAGACCTTTACATTATAGAAAAATAATATTTGACTTTTTTTAGAACAGCTAATATACTCGTATCTACATGAGTGAATCAGAAAACACAGATCAGACCAAGACCGTAACCGTAAATACAAATTATGCTCGTTTTGCAATTTTGCTTCTTGCAGCTAATTTTATGCTTACTGGTTACGCAATTGTGTCTTTAATTAATATCCAAGAAGTAACTTCGAGTGTAACTCCGACTGAAGTAAGAACTGTCACAGTGGCAAATTCTACTGAAGAAGGGGAAAAGCTCGCTCAATAAACACTAAAAACTCACAACTATTATGAGCGAAGAAAACAAACCAAAAAACAAAAAGGTTGGAGCTTTGTGGTCGCAGCAAAGCCAATCTTCAAATACTAAATATCTTAAAGGCGTTGTTGAAATTGAACACAACGGTGAAAAGATTACTAAGAGGGTAGTCGTATTTAAGAATAATCATAAGGACACCGATAGGCATCCTGATTACAATATGTACGAATCTCGTCCGATGGCCGAAAAAGCTGCCGCACCACAAGCGGATAACTCATCTGACGACGACCTTCTATAGTCTATAGTAAATAAACACAGGTCGGAAGATTAATTTCTTCCGATTTTTTTTGTATTTTTATATATTTAAACATATACTAGGATATGGATTTTTCCTTAAATATACCTATTAATTCTGTAAGTTTCGGTCAAGTTTCTACGGCTATTTTAAGAGAAATTTATCATAAAGATTTACAACCTTGTATTTTCCCTATCGGTGGTAAAATTGATCTATCCACTCAAGAAGAAGATGCAGATTTTTTAAATTGGATTAATTCTTGTGCTATGAAATCATTAGATGGTCACTCTAGAAGCAACCCTATTTTTAAACTATGGCATATAAATGGCTCAATGGAGTCGTTTAGTGAAAAACAAATTCTTTATACATTTTATGAATTAGATCAGCCAACACCAGCAGAAATAAATATTGTTAAAAACAATGCTAGAGTGATTTTCTCTAGTAATGAATCTGTTCAGTCTTTCAATACTTATGGGGCTTCAAATACGACTATGATACCGCTTGGTTTTGATAGCTCTAATTTTGAAAGAAAAGATAAAAAATACTTCAATGATAACAGAATCACGTTTAATTTAGTTGGCAAATTTGAAAAAAGAAAACACCATCAAAAAGTAATTCAAACTTGGGTAAAAAGATTTGCTGGAGACAAAAAATATTTTCTTCAGTGTGCTATATATAATAGCTTTATAAGTCAAGAAGATAATCAAAACATAACAAATTCTATAATGCAAGGGCAAAAGCCCTTTAATGTTAGCTTTTTTGGTTTTATGTCTAAAAATAGTCTTTACAATGACTACTTAAACTCTGGAGATATTATACTTTCAATGTCCGGAGGAGAAGGCTGGGGTTTGCCAGAGTTCCACTCTGTTGCAATGGGAAAACATGCTGTTGTTCTTAATGCCTCTGGATATAAGTCTTGGGCGAATGAAGACAATTCTGTGCTTGTAAGCCCAAATGGAAAAACCCCAGTTTATGATGGAATGTTTTTTCACGAAGGACAGCCATTCAATCAGGGCAATATTTATGATTTTGATCCAGATGAATTTATACACGCATGTGAAGAGGCAATTAAGAAAGTTGAAGAAAATAAAGTAAATGAAGCAGGTTTAAAACTTAAAGAAGATTTTACTTATGAAAAAACCACAGACCTAATTTTAGAAGAAATTAAGAAAGCTCAGTAATGCCTTTTTATATCTTTGAACATCCTGAAACAAAAGAAAGACGAGAGATTCGTCAGCGAATGTCTGACACGCATGAGTACACAGACGAAGATGGTTTGAAGTGGAATAGAGTATTTTTAGCTGGAAATATGTCTATAGACTCAAGACCTAATGTAGATTGTACTAAATCTCTTGCAAATAGTACATCTAATAAAAAAGAAACAGTTGGAGACCTTCAAGATAGAGCTAAAGAAGCTAGTGAAAAACGAAAAGAAAAAAACGGCTACGACCCAATTCAATCAAAGTGGTTTGATTCTTACGCTGAAAAAAGAGGTGGAAAACGCCACCCAAAAGACCCATCTGGTGGTGGTAATGTATTTGAAGTGTAAGCCAGTTACACTTTAAAACCCGCTTTTTAAAAAAAGTTGCTATGCTTTAACTTTTTTCTTTCTTTACCCTTTAATAGATGTAATATTTAGAGACTAGATTTTTAAGATGGAAAAAGATATTCACGTAAAAAAGCGAAACGGTAGACTTGAAGAGCTTAATATAGATAAAATCAATAGATGTGCAGAATGGGCTTGTGATGGCATTCAGGGCGTTTCATCAAGCGAGGTTGCTCTAGATGCTCACGTACAGTTTTATGATAAAATTCCTACGATTGAGATAGACAAAGCTTTGATTATGTCTGCTCGTCAAAAAATTGAAAAAGAACCTAATTATGCCTATGTAGCTGCTAGATTACTTCTTTTTTCTGTTCATAAAGAGGTTTTTGGTGAAAGTAGAGACAGTGACGCTTTCGAGCATCAATACAAGCTTTCATTCATTAGAAACACAAAAAAACTTGTTAAAGAGGAAATTTTAGACGAAAGATTACTTGATTTTGATTTAAAAAAGCTATCTGAAGCAATTAAACCAGATAGAGATTTTAATTTTAAATATTTGGGTCTACAAATACTATATGATCGTTATTTAAATCACGTTCAAAATAGAAGATTAGAAACTCCGCAAGCCTTCTGGATGAGGGTTTCAATGGGACTAGCTATAAATGAAGAAGATAAAGAACAAAAAGCAATTGAATTTTACAACGCACTTTCTCAGTTTCATTTATGTTGCTCAACTCCTACTCTTTTTAATAGTGGCAGTACCCATAGTCAGCTTTCTAGCTGTTATCTTAATACTTTCGACGATTCCATTGACGGTATATTTGAGGGTCTTTGGCAAGAAGCCAGAAAAAGTAAATTCGCTGGTGGTCTTGGGTTCGACGTTAGTAACTTTCGCGCTGCTAACTCTTATGTTAAAGGTACTAATGGAAAATCTTCTGGCTTAATACCTTGGCTTAAAATTTATAATGATACTTTAATTGCTGTTGATCAGGGTGGAAAAAGGCCCGGAGCAGGATGTGCTTACCTTGAGCCGTGGCATCTTGATATTGAAGATTTTCTTGATTTAAAGAAAAACACTGGTGACGAACGCAGAAGATGTCACGATATGAATACAGCCAATTGGCTTCCAGATTTATTTTTAAGAAAAATTGAAGCAAATGAAGATTGGTATTTATTTTCTCCATCTGATGTTAGAGACCTACATGAAACATATGGTAAAGATTTTGACAAACGTTACAAAAAATATTGTAAACTGGCTGATGAAGGCGAAATAGAAAATCATAAAATAGTAAAAGCTAAAGACCTTTGGAAAAAAATGTTAAGAGTGTTATTTGAAACTGGCCATCCGTGGATGACATTCAAAGACAACGCTAACATGCGATATTCTAATTCTCACGAAGGAATAATTCACAGTTCTAATCTTTGCACTGAAATTTTTCTACACACAAAACCTTCTAGATTTGATGAAGGAAAAAAGACAGAGATTGGTGAAACAGCGGTTTGTAACTTAAGCTCAGTTAATTTAAAAACACACATTGATGAAAATGGAAAATTAAATTTTGAATTACTTAGTAAAACCATTGCTACGCAAATGCGTATGCTAGATAATGTAATTGATTTAAATTTTTACCCAACTGAAGAAGCTAAAAAAGCTAATATGAGTCATCGCCCTGTTGGCGCAGGGACTATGGGCTGGGCAGACGTTTTTCATTCTTACAAAGTAAATTTTTCTAGTGATGAAGCTATTAAATTTTCTGATGAGCTTTATGAGTTTATTTCATATCATTGTATTTTAAATTCAAATAGATTAGCAGAAGAACGGGGAACTTATAAAACCTATGAAGGCTCACTCTGGAGCCAAGATATACTCCCAATTGACACTTATAAAGGCTTAATGGAGTATCTTGATAAGAAACCAATGATTCACAGGGGAAAGAAATTTTGCCCAGAAGTAGACTGGAAAACTTTGCGAAGCGATATTAAGAATCATGGAGTGCGTAACAGCAATACTATGGCTATTGCTCCGACAGCAACGATTTCATACATACAAGGATGTTCTCCCTGTATTGAGCCAGATTTTTCTGTACTATTTGTTTATGAGAATAAAAGTGGTAATCTGACAATTATCAATGAATGGTTTATTAAAGAATGTCGCGAAAGAGGCATATGGAATAAGCGTATGATTGAGGGTATAAAGGCCGTAGATGGCGATCTGACACGTTTAAATGGGGATATACCATCAGACCTAAAGGAACGCTACTGTACAGCTTTTGACCATGATCAATTTAAGCTAATTGAAAATGCTGCTGCGAAACAAAAGTGGATAGATATGGGCCAATCCCTGAATTTATTTAATAAAGAAACTTCATTAAAATACTTGAATGATTTATATTTTCATGCTAGAAATAATGGACTAAAAAGTACATATTATTTAAGAAACAGAAGTGCGAGTGAAATTGAGAAATCAACTCAAGCGACGAGTGACACAGGTGATAGTGATTCAAGTAATACTAATGATAATCCTACTTCTGTCAAAGCTTGTTCAGTCTTAGACCCAACGTGCGAAAGCTGCCAATAAAATTATGAACGAATATAAAATAAAATTAGAAACAGAACTTAATCATAGATGTGTTGATGGAACTCCTGCTAGTGAAGAAGAAATTTTGCTTCAAATCTGGCAAGATTTAAAAAGATTAAATTCTAAACACACAGAAGATAATGTGATTAAAGGTATACTAGAGCAAATAATGATTCAAAAATATAATGGAGCAGAAAATATTCCGTTCCCAGACTATTACGAGGAAAAAGAATGAGCAACAAAACTGGTTTATTGTTAGACAATGCAGTAGGTGGGGTAAACCAAATTTTACCACACAAACACAAATTTGCTTGGGATTTATTTCAGAAAGGCGTGGCCAATAACTGGTCTCCATCCGAAATAAACATGAGCGATGATATTGACCAATGGAAAGACGGAGGTTTAAGCAAAGATGAAAAACTACTTGTTAAAAGATGCCTTGGCTTTTTTGCTGGAAGTGAGTCCTTGGTTGGTAATAATTTACTTCTTAATGTCGCGAAATGGATAACTGACGCTGAATGTGGTCAATATATAATGAGGCAAGCTTATGAAGAGTCTCTGCATAATTGGACTGTGGTAACATGCTGCGATAGCTTTAACTTAAAGGTCTCTGAAGTCTATGAAGCCTACATGAACATTGACTCTATTAAGGCTAAAGACGACTTTTTGATGCAAATAACTACAAATATAACACGACAAGATTTTTCTACAGATTCAATAGAAGGAAAAAGAGAATTTTTAAGAAGTTTAATTACTTATTATATTGTTTGTGAAGGGACTTTCTTCTTTAGCGGTTTTGCCATGCTTCTTGCCCTTGGTAGGCAGAATAAATTACCCGGACTTTCTGATCAAATTAGATATACCCTCCGCGATGAGAGCTTGCATATCCAATTTGGAACGTATTTAATAAATACAATAAAAGAACAGTATCCATCGGTGTGGACAAAAAAATTCGAGCAAGAAACAATTGACCATATTAAAAAGGCTGTTGAGCTTGAAATTAAATATGCTCATGATGTTCTTCCAAGGGGTATCTTGGGTCTAAATGCTGATATGTTTGTAGATTATATGCAATACATTGGCAATAGAAGGCTTGAAGGCATTGGTATCGACTTTCGTTTTGATAGCGACCAAAATCCATTTCCTTGGCTTTCTGAGGTTGTTGATGCAGCAGCGATGACAAATTTCTTTGAACGTAAAGTTAAAGATTATCAAAACTCTGGCGTTTTAGAAGACGACTTTTAAAATACTTTAATAATTATTTAGTGTAATACTAAATAATGGATAGTAATCAATGGGACTTTCCGACGTCTTTGTCAGAGTATCAAAAGGCCAAAGCAGCTAAAGCTGGCCCGTGGAATCCACCGCTTTATCCAAAGCTTGTCTCTTTAGGGACTCAATGTACCCCAGCTTCACATATAAAATTAAGGAGAAGACAACGTGGCATAGTATCTCCTTTTTCATGGTCATATACCCCTCCTGAAATTGTTTTAGATATTTTACAAGATGATTTTAAAACATTATTAAATAGAAATAAATACTTCTATAAAACTATATCTCGATTAGCGCGGAATTCTATGACGCCCCATCCTCCAACGCCAAGGCCAAGTAGTAATAAAAGAAAAAGACCCCACCCTCACTCAACCACCGGACTTATATTTGCTCATTCTGACCCCATAAGTAACTCAAACGACTATCTAAAATTAAAAGCTCAATGCGATTTTTTAAGAAAATGTTTAAACAGTAACAGCGGTTATGGATATATAATATCAATTTTTTCACCCTATGAAAAACACAAGGATGCTTTAATAGGAATTAGAAAAATTATACCAAAAGCTTGTAAATTTTTTGTATGTTATACTCAACAAAAAGAAAATTTTGATCCTGTATTAACAGAAGATGACATATATTATGGGGCTGTCCATATTGAAAACTGGCGAGATCGAGGTTGGCCCCCTGCAGCTAAAGCTCAAGCTGTTGGTTATTCCCAAGAATTTACAGAAATGATTGATAAAGTTTTCTATTAAGTGTAATACGATTTAATGAAATTAGTATCTTTAGGAGTTCAGTGTACTCCTGCGGAGTATATTCTTCAAAAAAGAAAAGAAAGTGGCATTGGGTCTCCGTTTTCTTGGACAGGTACTAGTCCCAGAATTGTATCTAATATTCTTCAGGATAATTTTAAAACATTTTTAGATAGAGATAAATATAGTTATTGGACTAACCCAAGGAGTAAAAGAACAGTACCAATTTCTGAAGATGAAGCTAGATTTGTTCATTGTGACCCTATAAAAAAAGATAGTGATTATGAAAAAGTTAAGGCACAGTGTGAGTATCTAAAAGAGTGTTTAAATACCCCTAGCGGCTTTGGTTATATAATGTCAATTTTTCGTCCACTTAAAAAGTGTAGAAATGAATTAATAGAAATACGATCTATGATTCCAGCAGACTGCAAATTTTTTGTTTGTTATTTTAATAAAAGATCAATTAATACTGAACCTGACATTATCTTTAACGACATTTACTATGGAGCAATAGATGTTACAGATTTAAAATTTAAAGATGGTAACAGAGCTAGGGCCATGGGAACGTGTGAAGAATATACGAAAATGATTGATAAAATTTTTTATTAAGCATATAATAAACTATGGGAGCGTACTGGTTTCGATTTAGAGCCTTACGTAAGATTGCAAGTAGAGGATGATGGTTGGCCTCTTTAAAAAACTATCAAGGTAATTCAACTGCCAATAATGTTGATATGGCTCCTTCACTTGACGAAGCTGACGCGATTCTCGCTAAGTTTGGTTGGGCTGAAGAAGCTGCTGTAGCTGCGTAAGCTACCCGCCCTACTCTGGATGCTCGTTAAGGAGCTAGGGCGTCGATAATGAGCAAAAAAACTAGGAATGGTGAGGAGTCTAGGATAAATAAAGTGCCTCCAACCTCGTGTGTAGTTGTTAGTGACGAAGCACGAAAATTAACACTAACTAAGCTTGTAGTATATCTGAGCAGATGGTTTTAAAGACAGGGGTTCGACTCCCCTCGCTTCCACCATTTTTTTATTCGTAGTGTTGCCCTACTATTTGATCTTCATGTATAACCCCGTACCAACTTTCATTTCGATTATCACCAATTACCCAATATTCTTTTTCTTTTAAAAAATCTGGACTAACATTTAGTCCATAAATCCCTGAAGCGTCAGTAATAATTATGTCACTAAATTTATCAACACATAATCTTTCATCTATGTATATCCATCCGTCTATTATCTGAACAGTTTCTCCGGGCATTCCAACAACTCTTTTAATTAAAAAATCGTTGTCTTCATAATCATAAAAAACTATAACATCTCCCCGCTTTGGTGGCTCAAAATCATAAGAAAGCTTATCTATCATAACCACCTGTAAATTTTTATTCGATGGGTCCATAGAATCCCCAACGATAAGAATATATTTATAGCCAAAGGTAAAAACCAAAGAAAGAATAATTAATAAAATTATTAATCTTATGTCTTTTGCATGTTTTTTGTACCACACAGCAATAATAATTACACTCAACATAAATAAATTAATATTTAATTAAAATTAAAAAGAAACTTTGATTTTTTTTGTGTAAATATATGTGATGGAAACCCAACTCTTTTTAAATGTATTATTTGGAATAATTTCGTTTTTGGGTGGCTGGCTTATGAAGATGTTAATGAGCCAAATCTCAGAACTAAAGAACAAACAAGAGAAATTAATGATTAAACACATCGACGATATGGAGGATGTTTTAGAAAAACATACCAATCTAGCCCTCTCGATGCCTGAAAAATATGTTTCTAAAGACGATTTCCAGTCTTTCGTTGAGAGAATTGACCATAGATTTAATAGGTTGGAAGAAAAACTCGACGCTCTTAAAAAATAATTTAACTTTTCTCAAAAAAAGCTATAATGGATTAGATGTTCTCCATTTATAGCATTGCCTTCAATGTAGTAAAAAATGACTTCGCCTACGAAGAGGCTATCGAAAATTTTTGTGCTTTCGCTGAAGAAGTTGTCGTTGCAGTAAATAAAAGCGATGACAATACATGGGATGAATTCAAGCGACTCGATGAAAAATATAATAATTTAAAAATAATTCCCGCTACAGTTGATCTAGATGATCCTCGTTTAGACGGCAAGCTTTTCAATCTAGCACTTCAAGCTACTACCCAAGAATTTAAGATACTTGGAGGATTAGATCATAGATTTTGTCTTTACCAGAAAACACAATGGGAAGAAGCGGCTTACAAATTAAGATTTTCTGAGCTTGATGCTTTATTAATTCCTGTTTTAGATTTGTGGGGTGATCAACAAAGCGTTCGCTGGGACAACGAAAGTAATGTTCAAACAATGTGGTTTTTACATAAAGATGGACTTTGCAGAGGTGTCGCTAGTCAAGCGAGACTTGAAGATGGAAGCTATGATCCAGCAAAATGTGATTCGAGTAGCTTAATCCACAAAGATGGTACGGTAGCAAAAGCTCAAGTTTATTTAGCTGGCGAAGTTAAAAATTTAGAAAACTATCTTGATATTCTTTCTAAGCAAAATTTATTTGTATATCACATAGGATATGCGAACTTTGATAATAGAATTAAAGTCAATAAAGATATATGGCAAAAACAGTGGGAAGAAATAAGACCAAAAGAAAAAAAAGAAAACTTAGTAGCTGTTACAACAGAAGAATTGCAAAAACATAAAACTTATAAACATAACTTAAAACTCTGGAATGAATAAAAAACTAGGACTCGTAGGCTGTGGATATTGGGGGCCAAATATTATTCGTAATATACAAAAAACCCCAAACCTTTTTTTAGGATTTGTAGTTGACCAAGATGAAGAAGTAATCAAAAAATTGCCTCCAACCTCCTTCTATCAAGACTTGGAGACTGCTTTGGCTAGACATGATGAGGTTAATGGTGTTATCGTAGCAACTCCAATTTCAACACACTATACTATAGCCAAACAAGTATTAGAGGCTGGTAAAAGCGTCCTTATACAAAAGCCTATGGCAATGTCGGTAGAAGAATGTAATGAGTTAGAAGAAATTGCTGCAAGTAAAAACCTTACTGTTATGATTGCTCATACTTTTCTATTTACTGGCGCAGTAAGAAAACTAAAAGAGCTTGCTGAATCTGGTGAGATAGGCAATTTAAAACACTTTGATTCTACAAGAATTAATTTAGGGCTTTTTCAAAGAGATTCAAATGTAGTATGGGATTTAGCTCCTCATGACTTTTCTATATTACATTATCTAGTTGGTGATTTACAACCTTTATTTTTGTCTGCTGTTGGGTCAAGTCACACTCCAAAGGGTAATGCTGATGTTGTAAACATATCAATACAATACGAAAATGGTTTTTCAGCACATATTCATATAAGTTGGTTTTCACCAATAAAAGTAAGAAATATTATTTTAAATGGAGACGAAAAAATGGTAGTTTATAATGATAATAAACCTTCTGAAAAAGTAATGGTTTATGATAAAGGTGTTTCTTATGAAGATAGTTATTTTGATTATCGTGCAGGAGACATGTTCGCTCCTAAACTAAAAAACTCAGAAGCCATACAGGAAGAAATTTTACATTTTTGTGACTGTATTGACGGTGCTGAATGTATTTCTGGGCCAAGTCTTGGAAAACGAGTTGTTCAGCTAATTGACGCGACGAATAAATCAATTGGTCTCAAAGGAGAACCTATACATTTTGATAGAGATCAATTAGTAAAATTACCCATAGATTTTCCAACGGGAGTTTAAATGAAAAACGTAGTTGTTTTAGGCAAGGGTAAACTTGCAATACAAATTTGTGATTGGTTTTTAAATAATCCAGATTATAATTTAATTTATGTTGTTCCAGTTTCTCCATCACCAGCGTGGACTGAATCACTTCCAAATTGGTGTATCCAAAGAGATATAAAATGGGTTCAGTCTGGAGACTATAAACATCTACCTGATTTTCAAATAGATTTAGCTTTTTCTTGTTTCTATGATAAAATAATTAAAAAAGATTTTATTAGTAGATGTGGTAGAATTTTAAATCTTCATAACTCTCCACTTCCTCATTATCGAGGTGTTTCACCAATCAATTGGGCCTTAAAAGACGGAAGAGATGAACACGGAATAACCATACACGAGATAACAGAAGGCATAGATGATGGCCCAATCGTAGCACAAGTTAAATACTCTATTTACCCTGAAGAAGAAGAAGTTATTGATGTTTATAACAAGGCTTTAAATTATGGTTTAACTCTTTTTTTGGAAACTATGCCCATTTTAGATAAAATAAAAGCCAGAGAGCAAGACGGAGAAGTTATCTATCACGACTCTTCGGATAATGATAAATTAGGCGATAGAAAAGGATTTACAAGAGATGAATGTTAAATTTTTAGATTTACAAAAGCAAAATAAGAGCATCAAGAAAGAACTAATGCTACAGGTATCTAATATTATAGATACATGCGCTTTTGTTTCTGGTAAACAAGTTGAAAAATTTGAAGCTGCGTTTGCAGAATATTGCGGAGTTAAATATTGCGTAGCTACAAGTAGTGGGACTTCAGCTTTACACGCTGCTTTAAACTGCTATCAGTACCAAGGCGAGGTTTTGACTGCACCAAACAGTTTTATTGCTACCAGTGAGGCAATATCTTATTGCCCTAACTATAAACATAAATTTGTAGATGTTAATTCTACTTGCAATATGAACTTTGAAGATGCACTAAAAGCTGCTAACCCAAAAACCAGAATAATTTTGCCAACAAGTTTATATGGAAACCCGTGTGACTTAAGGGGTTTAAAAATCATAGCAAAACAAACTAACTCAGTGCTAATCAATGATGCAGCCCAAGCTCATGGTGCGTTATTTGACAAAAAGAAAATCGCAGAATATGCAAATATGACCTGCTTCAGCTTTTACCCCGGAAAAAACCTAGGAACTTGTGGAGAAGGCGGGGCTGTTGTTACTAACTCTAAAAAGCTTTACGACCTGATGAAGTGCTTTGTAAATCATGGCCAGTCTAAGAAATACATTCATGATATGGTTGGCTGTAACCACAGAATGAGCGAAATAGAAGCCGCTGCACTAAACATAAAATTACCATTACTTGATGAATGGACAGAAAAAAGAATAGAAGCTGCTCATAGGTACAGGGTAAATCTTGCTGAAAACAAAAAAATAAAAATGATGGAAGTAAAAGAAGGCAATAAGTGCGTTTATCACATATTTCCTATTTTTATTCGGAACAGAAACTCTGTTCAGCAAGCACTTCTTACAGAAGGTGTTCAAACAGGTCTTCACTACCCTAAGTGTATTCATTTACAAAAAGCCTACAGGCATTTAAAGCACAAAAGAGGTGACTTTCCAACCGCAGAAAAACAAGCATCTACACAGCTTAGTTTGCCAATGTACCCAGAGATAACCAAAAAAGAAATAGATTATGTCTGTAAAAAGCTGGAAGAGGTAGTTTAGTATGAAAATAAAAACTTTTGGTTATAAAGAGTCTTCTGGTGGATATTTAGAGCTTTTAGAAAACGAGTGGAGAGCTATGGGTCATGACATAGTTTTTCATGACGATAAAACAGAAAACTACGATTGTATATTTAATATAGACAGATCGCAGCTAGATAAAGCTCACAAAGAAGCCAAAAAGCTCAATAAACCATTTCACTGTTTGGTATTAGATATTCCGATAATGGAAGGCACAGAGTTTGAATGGAAGCTTTGCGAAAAAGAGCTAGTCGAAACAGAAAAAGAAATATATAAGGATTGCACAACTCTTTTAAGCATTTCCGAAGAAACCTCTAGAGTCGTAAAAAAACACATGGAGCTTGACTCTGAATGTGTTGGTATATGTTCTTTGTCTAGCGAGCGTTTTTACGAAAAAAGAAACCGATATCCTTATATTTATTACTTTGGTAGAGCACTTGATCCAGTTAAAAATATAGTAACCGTGGTTCAAGCCCTTTCAGGGACAGGGTTTGAGCTTTATATCTCTGGGGAATATTGCCCACCTGAATATTTTAAGTCAGTTGCCCCAGATGTTAAAATAAGGAACTTCGGGTGGATAGATAGGGCAGACGTAAATCAGCTTATTAAACACGCCCACCTTTTAGTTGGCCCAGAACTCTACACCGGATTAGGTATGCAGCCCATTGAAGGAATACTCATGGGAACACCCTGCATCAACGCTGATATACCAATTAAAAGAGAGGTTTGGGGAGAAACTTTACCATTGTATGAACCAAAGAATGTCGAAGACTGCAAAGAAAAGATAGCCAACTTTAAACATGAAGAACTTGATATGAAAAAAGCTATTGAAATTGCAGAGTGGTACTTGCCCGAACGCGTTGCTCAGAGAATATTAGATTCTTTTAAATGAAAATTGGATTAATAGCATCTGGGTATAATTGTGATCAGTTTTTGGCCGAGTGCGTTGCTGGGTGGAGGCAATTTAAAGCTCACGGAGAGCATGAGTTAGTTTGTAGTTTTGTTCATAATTGTTTTAAAGAAAATCAAGAGCTTGGATTTACATTAGAATCAAACGATAAAACTATGGAGATGTTTGACTCTTACTTTAGCGAGGGTTTTTTAGACTATTATGATGTTTCTAACAAATATCTTAACGAGCATCAGGCAAGAAATATATGCTTAAACAACGTCTTATCTTCAGGCGTAGACTATGTGTGGACTATAGGTTTAGATGAAATATATTCTTTTGAAGATATAAGTAAAATATTAAAGTTTGTGCAAATGAACCCGTTTATAACTTGGTTCAAGGTTAATTACAAAAATTATGTGTTTGATGGCGATCAGTGGATAGACGGATTTTGTCCACCAAGGATTTTTAAGGTTGCTGCACACAGTGGATTAAAAGAGCTTTACTATGATGACGATTTCGTATATAATGATGGCACTGATTATAAGGCGGCTCCTTGCTTAGAAGTGCCGAGAAATATAGCCCATGTAAAGCACATGACTTGGCTGCACTCAAATGGTAAGGCTAAGGTAGAATACCAGAAAAAAAGATGGGGAGAGGATGGATGCAGTTATTCTTGGAATTATGATGAAAATAAGTTAATATTTAATACTGACTTTCATAAAAAGAACAATATACCTCTACCCACTTTAATTAAAGAATAACTATGAATAATTCAAGACTTTGGCTTTGTGGCATAACACAAAACAGAAAAGACAATATCGACGAAATGACAAAAGATGTAGCCCAGTATTTTGATGGGTTGATTTTTGTTGATGGTTATTCAGATGATGGAACATTTGAACTGCTCGATGAAAGGAAAGGTGACGGTAAAATCATACAAAGAGAGTGGACTAATGATCATGATTTCCAAATGAATGAGTTTATGCGCCAAGGCCCTATGAAAAATGGCGATTGGTTTTTGATGCTAGACTCGCCTGACAGAGCAAATGAAGAATGGTGCGAACAGTTAAGAGACGAAATCAAAAAGTACAACGAAGAAGGTGTCGGAGCTATATCTTTTGCTAGTAAAATTCAACTCGCCAGATATTTTGACCATATGTTTTATTTTCAGACCCCACACTGGGGGCTGAATGGTATATTGGGGAATGTAAAAGGTTATACAGAAGAAGAAAAACAGCAATATATAACAAGTACAAGGTTTGGAAGTGATGACCCTGCAATTTCTGCACTACTTCATCCAGTAAAATATTATTACGTTTATGGTAGATCAAATCACATGAATCTTCTTTATCAAAACTTTGGAAACAAAATTTTAAGTCACCACGAAAACCAAAGACTAAGGTTCAGATTATATTGTCAAGACGAACTTGGACTTGATTTAACCCTAGACTCGTTGGAAGAATACATGAGGAAAGGAGACTTCACAGAGTATTTTATTGAATCTGTTGAGTTAGAAGTAAATTTAAAAGATTTTTTTAGATATAAAATTTTAGGACAAGATTTTATCAAAGAAATAGATCAAAATAGACAAAATTGGAGCTTTAAATACTATTTAGAAAAAGGTAATGCAGATCAAAAATACACAGAATATGTTGGTCCGATTAATGAATATCTAAAAGCTACCAATCAACCAGAGGCTACTCCAGATTTTAGTTAATATGTATAATTGGTTTCTAAATGATTCTAATTTTACTTGGTCAGACAGATTGAAAATTTGTAAATTTTTTCTTGACCCCAAAAATAGGTGGACTCAAGATAAATATGTCCTTGAGTATGAAGATAAATGGAAAGAATACACTGGTGCTAAATATACTTTAATGGTTAGCAGTGGCTCAACGGCTAACACCCTTATTGCTCAATATGCACATGAAAAAGGAGTCATTTACAGTTCAAATAAAAAATATAAATGTAAACTTGTGCCTTTTAAAAATGAAGTAATTTTTCCATCTATTACTTGGCAAACTTCAGTTAGTCCTTGGATTAATGCTGGATTTGATCCTAAATTTATTGACGTTAATTTAAAAGATTTTTCAATTGATATTAACAAACTCAGCGATTATCTTAAAAACAATCACAAAAAAGTAAATACAGTTTTTGTTACCTCTTTAATAGGCATTACCCCTGACATCCCAAGATTAAAAAAAGTTTGTTCTAATTATAATGTAGATTTAAAATTAGATAACTGTGAAAATTCTTTTGGAGCTTATATTGATGAAGATACAAAAGACCTAAAACACATTTGCTCTGAATTAACTTCATCAACTTCTACATACTTTGGACACCAAACAACCACTGGCTCTGAAGGGGGAATGGTTTTTACAAACAATGAGGAAGAGTTTGTTTATTACATTCTTTCGAGAAGTCATGGGTTGACCAGAGAGCTTAAAAAGTACAACTTATCAAAAGATTACCAAAAAACCCTATCTAATAGACTAGTAGACCCCCTATTTGACTTTAATGTATTAGGCAATAACTATAGAAGCACTAATATAGCTGCATTTATGGGGCTTTTAGACTTTGATAGAGTATATGATTATATCATTGACCGCTGTGAACTGTATAGCGTTTTCGAAAAAAACTTAGACAAAGATAAATACTTAATACCAAAAGGAAATCACTACGACGTACAGTTTTGTCTTCCGATTATATCGAAAAAAAGAAAATTAAAATTAATAAAAAATTATTTACAAAAAGAAAAAATTGAGTATCGACCAATTATAAGTGGCAACCTACTTCGTCATACATGTTATAAGAAATATGATAATTATAAAAATTTTAAAAACGCAGAATACATCCATAAAAATGGATTATACGTTGGATTACACAGTGGAGTAAAAGGGGAACAAATCTTAAAATTAGTAGATTTCTTAAACAAAATTTAATACAATAATAAAATGAAAAAAGTTTTAATTACGGGAATTTTAGGCCAAGATGGGGCAAATATGGCCGAATTTTTACTTGATCAAAAAGAGGAGATTGAAGTTTATGGTATGATGCGTAGGAGTGCTAATCCTAATTTTGTAAATACTTCTAAATTCAAAGATCACCCCAGATTTAAATTTATTTTTGGAGACTTAAGCGATGATGTAAGTATTGATAAAATTGTAAATGACATTAAACCAGATTATTTTATAAATTTCGCTGCAAATTCTTTTGTTGGATGCTCTTGGGATATGCCAGAGCAAGTTTTTGAAACCAATACGCTAGGAGTTCTAAGGTGTTTAGAATCAATAAAAAAATTCCAACCTAAATGTCGTTTTTATTCTGCTGGAAGTAGCGAAGAGTTTGGTAATGTTGATTATTCTCCTCAAGACATTAATCATCCAATTAAACCAAGAAGTCCATACGGAGCTTCTAAAGCTGCTGCTAGACACTTGGTAAAAGTTTATTGCGAGTCTTATGGTATGTTTGCTGTTCATGGCATTTTATTTAATCATGAAGGCACAAAAAGGGGCGAAGAATTTGTAACTCGCAAAATTACTAAAGGTGTTGCGAGAATCCATCACGTTATACATGGCGCAGATCAGTGGAGAAAAAGAAAAAGCGAAAAAGCTACTTTTGAACCTATTGAATTAGGAAATATTGATTCCAAAAGAGACTGGAGTGATAGTGAAGATTTTGTACAGGGGGTTTGGTTAATGCTTAATCAAGAAAGTCCTAGAAATTATGTGTTAGCTAGTGGAGAAACCCACTCGATTAGAGAATTTGTAGAAAAAGCCTTCAAACATGCTGGTTTTAAAGGTTTTTGGGAAGGTGAAGGTGTACATGAAAAATATTATTCTTTGGATGGCGAACATAAAAATCTTTTAGTCAAAATAAATCCAGAATTTTATAGACCAGCAGAAGTCGATCTTCTTTTAGGCAATTCTATTCCAATCAGAGAAGAATTAGGATGGAGGCCAAAATCTTCGTTTGACAAATTGGTTCAAAAGATGGTAGAGTTTGACATCAATGACCAAAACCCGTTCAAAGGAGCAGAAGGAGCTTGCTAAATATATAGTAGCTAAATTTCTGCCTAATTTGCCACAAAAACGTTGGCCTCAAGAGAGATCAATGGCAAATAAATTAGTTGATAAATTCCCAGATAGACTTTTTTGGGAAACTTTGACACGTCCAACAAAACTTTGGACATTATCATGGTTTCTAAAAGATGATTTAGGGACTTTTTATTTAAATGACCACAGTATCATTTATAACAAAAAAGAAAAAGATGTATCAACAAATTATGATTTTAAAGATGAAAAAATAGGAGAAGACTTTGAGACAAAAGATAAACCAAAGAATCCATTAGATTTTTTTAAATAGAATATTATGTCACCGAAAAAGAAAAAAGAAGACAATTCAGTAGCAACCCCTTTAGACCAAATAAATAGCTATCTTGAGCAAAATAAAGGGGATCATTATAATTTTGAAAAAGAAAGAGTTTATACAATTTCCAGTGGAAGTTTGAAACTGGATATTGAAATGGGTGGAGGAATCAAACCCGGAATTATTCGTGCTTCAGGCGTTACCGAAGGAGGTAAAACTTCTTGTGCTTTATCATTTGCAAGAAACTTTCAAAAAATGGACAACTCAATGGTTGTTTACATTAAATCTGAAGGCCGTTTATCAGAGGAAATGATAGAACGGGCTGGTATAGATACAGATGCTAATAAATGGTTTGTGTATAAATCTAATGTTTATGAATCAGTTGTTGACTTCATGAGACAGCTTGTTAAAGATAACCCAAGTGATACTCGATATATGTTTATCGTTGATTCTATGGATGCCCTTGTCCCAAGGGGAGATTTAGAAAAGGGTTCTGATGAAGCTGTAAAAGTAGCAGGTGGTTCACTTCTAAGTTCTCACTTTTTAAGAAGTATGGCATTAGCATTTGCGGAGAAAGGCCATATTTGTTATATGATTTCTCAGATTAGAAGTAACATTAAAATAAACCCTTATGAAAAAGGCGATCCAAAAGTAACAAATGCCTCTGGCGGTAATGCGCTACTTCATTACAGCGATTGGATTCTTGAGTTTCAGCCAAGATTTAAGAGTGACCTAATTACTACCCAGTCTGCTGGAAAAGGGGATATACTTGGTCATTGGTGTAAAATTGTCTTCAGAAAATCTTCAAATGAAAAAACTGGCATTGAGGTAAAATATCCAATTAAGTATGGACAAACAGGTGCAAAAAGTGTTTGGGTTGATTATGAAGTTGTAGATATGCTTCTTATGTGGAATATGGCCACAGCAAAGGGTGCTTGGGTAACCATAGCCGATGAGCTAATTGAAGAAGTTAAAGAAAAAACAGGAGAGGAATTTAAGAAACAACATCAAGGACCAGATAATTTGAGAAAATATTTTCAAGAAAATATAAAAATTTCAGAATACTTATATAAAAAATTCTTAAATGTACTCAAGAAGTCATGAGGCTTTTCAACATAAATGGAAAGCTTGTTTACAAAAATGTAAGTAGCAAAAAAATAAAATGGAATTGTAAAAGTCGATCAAAACTTCAAAAATCGGTAAAGCTTTTTCTTAAGCCATACTGGCAAAACCATATTGTTTATGAAGAGTTTCCAGTTTATGGAACTAGACTTTCTGTTGATATTTTAAATGCAACTAAAAAAATAGCCATAGAAGTTAATGGAAGACAACATTCTAATTTTGTAGAGTTTTTTCATGGCTCAAGAAATGGATACTTGCAATCCATCAAGAGAGATGTTAAAAAGGCTGAGTGGTTAAAAAAAAATAATTTTACTTTACTTGAGATAGATAGGGAAGATGCCGACCAACTATCTCTTGAATACATACAAGAAACATTCGGCATATCAATTATATAGACGAAATGGAAGAAAACAAAAAATACGACGTAGAAAGACTAAAATCACTAAGATTAGAAAAACAAATCTTAGGATACTTATTAAAATCAGAAGAAAACGTAAAAGACTATTACGATGTTGCTGTTTTGCTAACAGAAAAAGTATTTGCAGATAAATATAATAAACAAATATTTAATGTAATAATTTCTCTTTTAAAATCTGGCCAAACAATAAATACTGTTTCGGTAGCACAAAAGTTATCTGACTTAAATATCTCACATAAAGATGGAAATGATATAGATAATTATTTAGATGCTGTTAGTTTTACTCAAATAAATAAGAAAGGTTTTATTGAGGCTTGTAAACAGGTTTATACGTTTTTTCTAAGAAGAGAAGCTTATGCTAAAGCTAAAGATATAGCTAAAGAGCAATTCCAAAATGCGGACCAAAGCCCAATGGAAATATTGGGTAATATGAGTAAAGTGGTAGATGAATTCAAGGTTAACGCTGTTGATGATGAAAAACCTACTTTTATCTTAGATGGCCTTAATGACCACATAAAAGATAGAGCTAACAATCCACAAGACTTTGTCGGAATCCCTTGGCCTTACGAAGAAGTAAATGATGCTTGCGGCGGTTTACGTAATGGCGATTTACATATGATTATTGCTTCAACTGGGGCTGGTAAAACCACTTTATTAATGGATGTAGGTTTAAAAGTAGCATGTGCTGGTTATCATGTAATATATCTAAACACTGAGATGACTGATGACCAAATGAGAGATCGTCTGGCTGGCATGATAACAAAAATTGAACCTATTTTAATCTCAACCGGAAGATTGAGAAATGAAGCGGTTGAATACAATAAATTTGCTGACAAAGAAGAAGAGATGATTCAGATGCAAAAAAATGCTGGTAAGTACTTGATTCACAAGACCGCTGAAAATATGTCTGTTGCAGAAATTGAATCTTATGTTAAATATGTTTATAATAGATACGTGGGAGAAGGTAATCCTTGTCTTGTTATTTATGATTATTTAAAAATTATTGACGAGCAAGCTTCTGGTTATAATCAAGAACACCAAATCATTAGAAATAAATCTAACAGTCTTAAGAAAATAGCTTTAGATTTAAACAGTCCAGTTCTTACAGCCATACAAACGAATAGAAGACCTGATGATGATACAATTCCATTAAAAGATGCTCTTAAAGTTGATTCTACAGCGATGGCCATGTCTCATAGTGCATCTTGGTTTACTTCTTTTTTAGCTTTTTATAAAGCTAAAGACGCAAGAGAAATAGAGCTTGATGGAAATGAATTTGGAAGCCATAAGCTGGTTCCTTTGAAAATTAGATCATGGGGCTTCCGAGGCTTACAATATGAGCAGCCACTGAGGCGAGACACTCCAGATGGTATTATATATCAAAAGAACCATATTAATTTGGAACGTGGCGTATTTACCTTAGAATCTCGTGGAACTTTAAGAACTATCGTAAATAGATTTGATATACAAAACAACAATTCTGAGCCAGAAACCCCAGAGCCAGAATCAGAAGAAGAACTAACTCTTTAGTGGACGATGTTAAACAAATACTGCTAAGTCTAGGCTTTAGTAACATAAGCGATCTTGGCAAAGAGTACAGAGCCAAACCAATTTACAGAGACTCTGACAGTAGCACTGTAATGTCTGTTAAAAAAGACACAGGTTATTTTGTGGACTACGCTAGAGGACTATCTGGACCCCTAGAAAAACTAGTAGAGCTTTGTTTGGGTTGTTCGTCTGCTGATGCTAAAAAGTGGCTTGAAAGTGATCAGGGTTTTATAATAAAGAAAAGACACATATATGATATACCCGCCAAAAAATATAAGACACTTTCACAAAACGCCTTCGATGATGTCATTCGTGATAATTCTTACTGGTTAAATCGTGGCATAAGTGAAGAAACCATTTCTGTTTTTGATGGTGGCGTGTTTGAGAAGGGCAGAATGAAAAACAGATATACTTTTCCAATTTATGATTCTAATAAAAAATTAATTGGAGTTTCAGGTAGATATATCTATAATATTAAAGAAGGTTCAAGGGTTCCAAAGTGGAAACACATTGGAGAAAAATCTAAATGGCAACACCCCACATACTTCAATTCAGACATTTTAAAAGAAAAAGACTTTGTAATTGTAGTAGAGAGTATAGGTGATATGCTTTCTCTTTGGGATGCTGGATATAAAAATGTTTTGGTAAGTTTTGGGCTTGATTTGAGTTTCGCGCTGATTAATTCTATAATTAAATATGATATAGATAAAATTGTACTTGCTTTTAACAATGATGAAAACCTAGCAGGTAATAATGCATCTCAAAAGTGCTATAAAAAACTATTAAAGTTTTTTGATGAAGAGCAAATACAAATTTGCTTACCTACCAAAAATGATTTCGGCGAAATGACTGATGGGGAAATTAAATTATGGGTGAAGAAAATAAAATAGAAAAAATTTTATCTGCTTCCAGAATTAAAAATTTAGAATCTTGCACTTGGAGTTATTGGTGTAAGTATCATCTTGGCTTGCCTGAAAACAACAATGAAGGCGCGATGAGGGGTTCTATATGTCACTTAGTTTTTGAGCTTATACAAACCAAAAAACATAAAAATCATTTTAAATTAATCACAAAAGAAAACCGTATAGAGGCATCGCCAGCTATAACTAGACTAGTTAATAAACATTTAAATGCATACGGTATAAACACCGAAGAGAATTATGAACTAATCAATGACATGATTCTAGTTGGTCTTCATGACGATTTTTATTGTAAAGGAGGTACTCTACTCGATCCAGAATACGAATTTAAAATAGAAAATGAAAGCCCCAAATATACAGTCCGTGGCTTTATTGATAAAGCGGCTAAATATCCAAAACAAAAAAAGATTTTAATTAAAGATTACAAGTCGAGCAAAAAGAAGTTTGAAGGTAATGATCTAACAGCAAATATTCAGGGTATGATTTACAGCTTGGTAGCCACTAAGGTTTGGCCAAAATTAAAGCCAGTTGTTCAATTCTGTTTTTTAAAATATCCAAAAGAGCCAATTCAAGAACTAACTTTTTCAAAACAAGAACTTTCAGGTTTAGAAGCTTATCTAGCTCATGTCTACTCAATAATAAATAATTTTACTGAAGAAACTGCGCGTTCAAGTTTCGCAGCAGATAAACCTTTTCCTAAAAAAAATGAAGGCTTTAAAGGGCCGCTAAATTGCGGTTTTGCAAAATACAAAGGACAACTTAAAAAAGATGGCTCTGTCATGTGGCATTGCGCTTTTAAGTTTGATTTTGATTATTATGCTTTGGTTGACGAGGATGGTGTTCAACTAAAAACAGCTTTTAAAGAAAATGAACTTACCGTTTCAGAGGGACAAAAGATAATAAAATTAAAATACGCAGGATGCCCAAAACACACTCAAGAAAATACTGAAGTTGAATCTAAAGATGATTTTGGATTTTAGTTCTTGACTTTTTTAATTTTTGTTTTAAACTAATTCATGGTCTTACCTCTATTCAAAAGCCACTATTCTCTAGGTAGGAGCATTCTAACTTTAGAGAAAAAAGATACACAACTTACTAACGGGCCAGATTCGATTATTGATCTGTGTCTTGATCATGAAATTAAAAATTTTTATTTAGTTGAGGATAGTATGGGAAGTTTTCTTCAGGCTTACAACAACACAAAAGAAGAAGATTTAAGTTTTCGCTTTGGGCTGAAGATAAACATCACTAAAGATAGAAACGAAAAAAATGAATCCGCACTTAAGACTTCCTCAAAGTATATAATCTTCGCTAGAAACGAAGATGGTTACAAGAAGCTAATTAAAATTTACAGCGATGCAGCTAGTAAGGGTTTTTACTATGTGCCTCGAACAGATTTTGGAGTTCTCAGAGAGCTTTGGGATGATTCAAGTTTAGCATTGGCAATCCCTTTTTATGATTCCTTTATTTTTAAAAACACTCTTGAAGGTGGCGAATGTGTTCCTGAATTTGATTTTACTGAACCAACTTTCTTAGTTGAAAAGAACGAACTCTTCTTTGACTCTATTGTTCAAAAGCGTGTAGAATGTTTCTGTAAAGATAAATACGAAATTCAAGAAGCGCAAAGCATCTATTACAAGGAAAAGCAAGATTTCACAGCCTATTTAACACTTCGCTGCATGAACAACAGAAGTACTTGGAACAAGCCAAATATTGAGCATTTGTCTAGTGATGGTTTTTGTTTTGAAAACTGGGCAGAAAAAGAAGGCGTTACTTTTGTGCCATCACGCAAACACAAGCCAAAGCTAAGAAAACCAGACTTAGAAACTAAGCCAGTAGATACCATCATAAAACTAACGAAAGAAGAAATTGATCAAGCAGTACATTTTGGTAACGCAAGAAGAGACACCAACATAAATGGAGAGCTAAAAGATACAAGCCACGCTGGCAAGCCTATGGGCGGCAGTTGGCGCAAAAACGATATTATCGCTGCTGGGTCAGAGATAGCTTTTGCTAAGTTTATTGGTGAGGAATTTACAGGAACCGTTAACACCTTCAACGATTCAGATGTTGGAGATGACTGGCAGGTAAGGTGTACAGATTCAGAAAATTTTAGTTTGATAATTAGACCGCAAAAAGACAAGGGTGATAAGCTTAAAGAAAAATTTGTTTTAGTAATTTACCAAGGTGATGCGACCTTCAGAATTGCTGGTTATCAAACGGGTGAAAACTGTATTAAAGAAAAATATCTAAGAAACCCCGGCGGCAATAAAAACCGCGAAGCCTATTTTATACCACAATCTGATTTAATAAAATTTTAATGGACTCACACTTGCTCAGGTTCAAAGACGACAAGCTTTTTGTTTTTATCGACTTCGAGACAGAGAATCTCTGCCTCAACTTTAGTAATAATGTGCCGTGGCAAATGGCTATGCTAAAATCAAAAGGTGGTGAGAAAACTGACGAGCGCGACATTATGATTGAATGGGATCGCAAAGTTAACGTAAGCGCAGAGGCAGCTAAGATCACGCGGTTTAGCTACGATAAATATAACAAACTTAAAATACCTCACACAGAAGCTTTTGAAGTAATGGAGCAGTGGCTTGAGGAAGCTGACTATATCGTAGGTCATAACATCCTCGGCTTCGATATGTATCTAATTTCAGAATATTACAAAAAAATGGGAAAAAGTGCAATGCACTTGATTGACAAGGCAATTGACACGTACTGCCTAGCAAAAGCGTATAAATTAAGCTCTGAGAAGCCCTCTCACGCGTCTTTAATAGAATATCAGTATACATTGCTGAACATCAGGCAAAGGGGCTTAGGAGGCAGTTTACAGGCAATGGGGCGGATTTTTGAAATCGAGCACGATTATAGTAAATTGCATGACGCTTTAGTCGATTTAGAGCTAAATTTAAAGGTTTGGAACAAGCTAAAGATGCAGTTGGAAATATGAGCAATTTAATTAAAAATTTTAAAAAATATGACTTAGATATTAAAGGTGTTCGCCTTCCTTCTTTTGATATTCCGCTAGAGGACAAAGAGAGGGTTGGGGTTGACAGGGACTGCACCAACCTTGACTTTCTCAAGGCTCTTTGCGCTGATAAATTAAAACAAATTAAAAAACAAGTATCCGCTGAAGAATTTAAAGAATATCAAGCTAGAGCAAAAAAAGAAATTAAGATTTTAGATAGTCTGAGTTTTGTTGATTACATTCTTCTTGTTTGGGATGTTATTCGTTTTTGCAAGAAAGAAGGTGTAGCAACAGGCATGGGTCGAGGAAGTGCCGCTGGAAGTTTGATCCTATACCTCATAGGAGTTACTAAAATTGACTCTTTGAAATACGACTTGTATTTTGAGAGGTTTGTTTCTAAGATTCGTGCAAAAAAACAAGTTGTAGACGGAGTTACTTATCTGGACGGGTCTTTGATGGCTGATATTGATTTAGATATTTGCTATTATGACCGTGACAAAGTTTTAAAATATTTGGAGCAAAAATTTAAAGGCAAGACTTCTAAGATTCTTACTCTTAACACTCTTAGTGGCAAGCTTGTCATGAAAGAATGTGGTAAAATTGTCGCAGAAAAAAATGAAGGAGAAGTAAACAAAGTCTCTGACATGATCCCGAAGAAGTATGGAACAGTAAAAGATATTTATGAATCTTATGAAGAGGTCGAAGAATTCAGAAAATGGTGTGACGAAAATTATAATGTATTTAAAACCGCATGTAAGCTTCGTGGCTTAATCAAAAATAAAAGCATTCACCCATCTGCAATTCTTCTATCTTACGATAATCTAGAAGATACGTGCCCAACCGAACTAGACTCTTCCAAAGAAAGTATTGTTTCTTCTTACGATGCTAACTGGGTTTCATTATTCACAGTAAAGCTTGATGTCCTTGGTTTAAGAGGCGTGTCCGTTGTGCAGCAAACATTAAACAATATTGAAAAAGACTTTGGAAAGCGATACAAGCAAGAGCAGGTCGTGGAGGAGTTTTGTGATTTCGAAAAAACATGGATTCACCTGCAAGAAATGCATAGCCGCCACGGTCTTTTTCAGATTGAAGCTGATACAGCATTCAAGGTTTGCAAAAAAGTAAAACCAGAGAACCTAGAAGAGCTTAGTGCAGTGCTTGCTTTGGCTCGCCCCGGAGCTATTGACTTTACAGAGCAATATTCGAATGTAAAAGAGTCAAATCAGAAGACTACAATTCATCCATTCTTCGATGAGCTACTTTCGCAGACCAATGGGGTTGCTTTATATCAAGAGCAGCTTATGAAGATGGCTCATGAGATAGGCTTCACACTTGATGATGCGGAGTTGCTTCGTCGTATTGTCGGTAAGAAAAAAGTCAACGAAGTTAAGAGGTGGCAAAAGAAAGTCCGTAAGCTTGTAGACAAGAATGAAGACTTAAAAGTAAAAAATGAAGAAGGTCAGGATGCTGGAGAAGTTTTTTGGAAAATTTTAGAAGACTCTGCAAACTACTCATTTAATAAGTCTCACTCCATATCCTACGCCGCCTTGTGTGCTGTAACAATATTTCTCAAATTTAATTACCCCAAGCAATTCTTCTTGAGCTTGCTACAGATGACCAAGCACGAGCCTGACCCTATGGATCAAATATCAAGAATCCAAAAAGAGTTAGACCTGTTTGAGATTCCACTATTGCCTCCTCACATTTTAAAATCAAAGCAAGATTTTTCTATTGAAGGTGACGCAATTCGTTTTGGGCTTAGTTCTATTCGTGGTGTTTCCGAAAGCACTATGGAGAAAATTGATAATTTTAGAAACGATGATGGATATAAAGACTTAAATAAGTTTGAAGTATTTTTGACAGCAAAAGAAGCTGGAATTAATATTGGTGTTCTTTCGGCTCTCATTCAGGCTGGAGCATTAGAGGGGTTTGGAATCACAAGGACACTACTTGTCTACGAGGCACAGTTATGGAACCTACTAACTGATAGAGAAAAAAGATATATATTTGAAAATGATTTTAAATTTGCAAAACGATTTAATTTTAATTTAGTGAAAATTGTAAAAGCTCTTGATGAAGTTCAAATTTTAACCGCTAAAGGTAAACCTACACGCTTAATTAGAGAAACAAGACTTACTACTTTAAGAACTAAAGCTGCGCCATATAAAGAAATCTTTGATATGAACAATAAAAACCAAGAATTTGCTAATTGGTATTACGAAAAGCATTTTTTAGGTTATGCATATCATACTACTCTTCAAAGCTTGTTTAAGTTTAATAAAAATATTAGAGATGTAGATGCCGCATTTGTTGATGAGAATGTTCATTTTGTTGGATGGGTTGATGAGGCTGTAAAATCAAAATCTCGAAATGGAAATGCTTATCTTAGGCTTCAGCTTTCTGACGAAAAGGCTGAAATGAAAACTATGATTTTTAGCAAAAAGATGGATCAATGCCAAGAGAATAATGATGGCAAACTTCCAGCTAAATCAGATATCGTTATAGTTAAGGGTATTAAAAAAGATGCTGTAGTTTTTGCAGATACAATAGAAATTGCTGACGTTACCATATATACTAAATTATCAGAATTAAAAGGATGAAGTATCTTGTTACTGGAGGGGCTGGGTTTATCGGTAGTAATCTGGTCGATAAGTTAATTAAAGACGGCCATGATGTGGTGTGTATAGATAATGAGTCGGCTGAAAGTAATTTAAAATTTTATTGGAATACCAAAGCAAAAAATTATTACATTGATATTAATGATTTTTGTTCTTTGAGTTGGGTTTTTTCTCATGAAAAGCCAGATGTGGTTTTTCATTTAGCCGCCGAAGCCAGAATACAACCTACCATAAATGAGCCTCAGAAAGCTTGTTTAACAAATTTTGTTGGTACATGTAATGTCTTACAGGCAAGTAAGGAGTTTGGCGTTAAAAGGGTCATTTACTCTTCAACCTCTTCAGCATACGGTCTTAAAAATACACCCCCATTAAAAGAGGATATGTCCAAAGACTGTCTTACCCCTTATTCTGTATCTAAGACCGCTGGAGAAGAACTTTGTAAAGTATATTATAAAATTTATGGTTTAGAGACTATAATTTTAAGATACTTTAATGTTTATGGAAACAGAGAGCCTGTTAAAGGCCACTATGCTCCTGTGGTGGGTTTATTTCTTAGGCAAAAGAAAGAAGGAAAACCTTTTACTATTGTTGGCGATGGTATGCAAAGTAGAGACTTTACCCATATTGATGATGTTTTGAATGCCAATATTCTTTCTGCAACAACTGAAAATAAAAAAGCATTTGGTGAAGTTTTTAACATTGGGACAGGCGATGGTTACACTATACTGTGGATTGCACATGCTCTTGGTGGAAAAATAGAACACATACCAGAAAGACTTGGGGAAGCAAAACATACTTTAGCTGATAATTACAAAGCTCGTGATATTCTTAATTGGAAACCAACAAAAACTTTAAAAAGTTATATTAAAAATTTGACTTAATTCAGAAACGAACATATACTTATTAAATGATTCAGTTCTATAAACCAAATCCAAAAGTAACAGGCAATGCTTGTTCATTTTTTCTCACAGCAGACGGATCAATCATGGCCTCCATGATTAAGCAGGACTCTTGGAGCAATGGAAAGGCAAGTTTTTCAAAAAACAAAGGTGTGCCCTCTAAGAGTGTTATGACTAAACTTAGTCGTATTGAGGTTGCAGGGATCATTGACGCAATTGAAACCAATAGAGAATGGACTGCTTATCACCAAAGCCAAAAGCAAGTTGTTCAAATGAAATTTTGTCCATATATGAGAAGCGGAGATCAAGTTGGATTTTCTTTCTCTATCAACAAGCAGGATCGAGAAGACTCTACAAATAAAAGTTCTTATATTATTGGTTTATATTTTCCAGAAGCAAGATTACTTAAGCATGATTTAGAAGCATTTCTAGATAAGACTGCTACAATCATGACTCAAAACGCGCCAGAGCCACAACAAAAAAGCCCCATAAAACAAATTGATCTCGACGAAGATAAGCCAAGTGGTAATCCGTTTGACGACGAAGATATTTTTTAATGAGAAAAAAGAAAATAGTTTTCCAAAGTGATTTCTCTTTGGCAAAAACTGGCTTTGGTAGAAATGCCAAAGCCATACTTTCTTATCTACACAATACTGGAAAATATGATTTAGTTCATTATTGTTGTGGTACTAACTGGTCTAATCCAGAATTACAAGCTACGCCTTGGAAGTCTGTTGGATGCTTGCCAGACAGCCAGCAACAAATGCAAGAGCTTAATCGTGATCCGAATGTAGCCAGAGCAGCGAATTATGGTGCTCACTTTTTAGATAGGGTAATCAACGAAGAAAAACCAGATATATATCTTGCAGTTCAAGATATTTGGGGTGTGGATTTTGCTATTGACAAACCTTGGTTTGATAAAATCAACTCTATTATCTGGACTACTTTAGACTCCCTACCAATTTTACCTTCAGCCGTCGAAAAAGCTAATAAAATTAAAAACTATTGGATTTGGAGTAATTTCGCGACAAAAGAACTAAATAAAATGGGTCACAAGCACGTTAAAACCGTGCATGGCGCAGTTGATCCAGACTTTTTTTATAAACTTGACGATCACGATAGATTTGAGCTAAGAAAAAAACATCACATATCAAGCAATGACTTTGTTATTGGTTTTGTTTTTAGAAATCAATTAAGAAAATCTGTACCAAATCTTTTAGAGGGATATAAGTTACTAAAAGAAAAGAATTTAAAAGGTAAAAATCCTAAACTATTACTGCACACACACTTTGGAGAGGGCTGGAACATAATGCGCCTAACTAAAGAATATGGATTAGACCCTAAAGAGATTTTAACTACTTATAAATGTAAAGATTGTAAAAATTATGAAGTAAAGCCATTTCATGGTCAAGATGTTAAATGTAGCAATTGTGGATCAGAAAAGGGCCTTGTCACCACAAATGTTGCTAATGGAATTAGTGAAAAAGAATTAAATGAAGTTTATAACTTAATGGATGTTTATTGCCACCCGTTCACGTCTGGAGGTCAAGAAATACCAATCCAAGAAGCTAAACTAACAGAATTAATTACTTTAGTTACAAATTATAGCTGTGGGGAAGAAATGTGTGAAAATGGAGCAGGTTCTATACCTTTAAATTGGACTTCTTATCGAGAGCATGGTACAGAATTTATAAAAGCCTCTACTTCGCCCAAGTCCATATGCAAAGAGTTATATAATGTCTTGAGAATGTCCAATGATGAAAAAAATCGTCTTGGTAAAAAAGCTAGACAGTGGGTAATTGATAACTTTTCTACTCAGTCTGTCGGAAAATTCTTGGAAGAGCAGTTCGACAACATGGATTTTGTTGATTACGACTTTTCCCTAAAGCAAGAAGAGAAAAATCCAAACGCTATTATACCACAAATAAAAGACGACTCCGAATGGTTAAAAATAATGTATAAAGACATTCTTAAAATGGATGTAGATGATGATGATAGTGGCTTAAAATACTGGCTAAAAGAAATTGAAAAGAGCGTTGAAAGAAAAACTATTGAAGATTATTTTAGAAGAATAGCAACACAAGATAATCAAAAAAATCAAAAAGTAGAATTTAATGACCTTTTAGATAAAGATGATGAAGGTAAAAGAATGTTATATGTAATGCCTGAGAGTATTGGTGATATTTACCTTTCAACAAGTCTTTTCAAGTCTGCTAAAGAACTTTATCCAGATTACAATCTTTATGTTGCCGTTAAGCCAGAGTATTTTGATATTTTAAATGGAAACCCTTATGTTCATAAAGCTATCCAGTACGTTCCGCAAATGGATAATCTTGCTTGGCTTGAAGGTATGGGAGATCATAAAGGATTTTTTGAAATTGCATTTTTGCCATATGCTAACACTCAAAAATTCTTAACATATCTACATAATGGTAAAGACAAACTAGCATACGACATTAATTACTAATGCCTCACTTAATTGAAACATACGCACTTAATTGCGGATTAAAAATAGACAAACCGTTTATGTTGGAAAAATTTTTTCCAATTGACACTGAAAATTTTATTACTGTTCACCCTAATAGTAAGTATAGTTCAAAGTGCTATGACTATTGGCAAGATGTCATAGACATAATCAAAGGCCCATTAAAAGAAAAAAACATAGATATACTTCAAATAGGCACGAAAGAAGATATTCCACTTAATGGAACTTTACATTCTCAGGGGCTTTGCGACCTTAATCAAACAGCATACGTAATTTCAAAAGCTGATTTGCATCTTGGGGTTGATAGTTTTCCCGCTCACGTAGCTTCTGGATACAACAAAAAAATTGTATGTTTATATTCTAATACTTACGCTAACATAGCAAGACCATATTGGACTAATAACGATGATTGTGTTTTGCTTGAGCCAAATAGGGAAACAAGAAAACCATCTTATGCAGCAGATGAAAACCCAAAAACAATAAATGAGATCAATCCAGAGGATATAGCTCAAGGTGTTTTTGATCTTCTAAATATTAAAATTAATAAAAATTTTAACACAGTAAGAAAAGGTCCACATTATAATGCTCCAGTTGTCCAGTTAGTTCCAGACTGCGTTGCTGAAATCAAAAAATTAAAAATTGATTCTTTAATAGTAAGAATGGATTTAAATTTTAATTTACAAGCACTGAATGCTCAACTAGCACAAACTAAATGCTCGATTGTCTCTGAAGAACCAATTGATTTAGAGCTTTTAAAACATCATAAGGCTAATATAAAAGAATTTATATATTTTATAAACAAAAATCACAATCCAGAATTTGTTGGTGAATTATTTAAGCTTGGTTTTCCTGTTATCTTAATGAGTGAGATGTCAGACGAAGAAATAAATAAAACTAAAATTCACTATATGGACTATGGTCTAATAAGAAAAGCTCCTGTAGCTTCTAGTGACGATATTAATAAAATTAGGTCAAAAAATTTACAAGCAGGAGCTAACTCAATAAATCTTCAATATAAAAGCAAAAGGGTTCTCATAAGTCAGGGTAAGTTTTTTCACAGCGAAGCTGCTTGGAGAACAAATCAGCCTAGCTCAAGTATAAACCCTGAATTTAATCCAGTTATAGATCACAAAGACTTTTGGGAATCTTTAGATGAATTTTATATAATTGAAAAAGAACCCTTGACTTTTGCTTAATTAAGTTATATATTATAGCAGTATGAGCAAGGCTAAAAAAATAGATAGAGATGATCTGGGTTTATTAAAGGGAATTGATTATAAGTTTACCAACGAAGGGCTTATTGATTGGCGTAAAATGCTTGATAATAAATGGCTTTACCCAAATCCAAGTAAAAATCTTTCTACGAACGATATTTCAAAACTAAAAGATACAGACCTATGTATTTTACTTGGTGGTATCAAAGAACTAGCCCAGATCAGAGGCTATACAAATGTTAGTTATAATGTAACTTGCCCAAGCCCTGACTATGTTGTAGCAAACTGTACAATTAGTTGGGTTCCTAATTACGAAACTGAAAATAACGAAGTAACTTTTTCATCTCTTGGTGATGCATCACCTAATAACACTGATAATTTTGCACGTCAATATCTAGCTCCTATCGCAGAAAATAGAGCTTTTGTTCGTTGCGTTCGTAACTTTTTAAGAATAAATATCGTAGCCCAAGATGAACTTGCCAAAAGATTCAAAGAGGGTTTTCAACCAGTTAGCACCCCGCAACAAGCTGAAGTAGCCAGTCCAAGTTCTCTCCTAGAAAAGCTAATGAAAGAAAAAGGTGTTGATTTTGAAAGAGTAAAAAATCGACTCGTTAGACAAAAATATAAAGGAGCAAATGAGCTTGGTTCTGTAGACGAAATACCAGCAATTAAAATCTTTGAACTTATAGAAGATTTAAATAAAGTTAAGACGACTTAGGATATTGATCCTTTACTCCGCTGATGTAATTAATTAATTGATTTAATTTATCTGGACGACCCATAGCATCTTCTGTTAAAGCTTCAAATTGTTTTTCAACAGGCCATTCATTAAGGATGGCTTGTTTTCTATTATCTACAGCTTGCTTGTCTTGATGCTGGGACTGATATTGTTCATCCTCATGATGGTCTGTAAGTTCTTCTAGTGAAGGTTTTGGTATATCATTTTTTGGCGACCACTCAAGTGTATCATAATCATTATTTCGTATACCCCACTGATATTGGGCATATTTAATTTCTAATATACGTTCTATATCCATATTACCACCTTGATCCAGTTGGGTGAGGTTTGATTTCTGATATTAAAAATGACGAAATAGCAGCATCCCCAAAGTATCCAGTGGCGTTTGGATATTCGTCTGGGTAGCTATGTAACCTATTTATGTAAAGTATTGGTTCCCACCCGTTGGTTGGTCGCCTTCCAACCTTTACCTTATATTGATGAAGATTTATATCTGGAGCCTGAAAGAAGTATTTCATATTAAATATTTGCCCATAATTTGGTGCATAGACATTATGCGTCCAACCTCTCAAGGGAGCTACTTCATCATCTCTAAATATGCATACGATTGCGTCTGCATTGTCGGATGTGCCAATGTTTAATTCAACGTCAAGTATCAAATAGTTACCAGTGTCTTGGGCTGTGTAAGCCATATCAAAAATTTCAAGACCATCACTTTGAACTATTTCGGGGTAAAAAACTTCTGTTGTAGAAAATCTGTCTGTAGTATTAACTCCAGATATTGCCAAACTTTTTTGACTTAAAACACCAGAAGCATCACCTATAACTCTTAAATTACTTACAAAAATACCACGGTCATCTCCTGTGCCTGTAGCTGTTAACAAGCCAGAAATTTCAACATCTATAAACTTTGCAGTGTTTCTAAAATGTTTTTCTCCATAAATAATTTGATCACCAGTTGTATAAACAACACCTGTTGGGTCTAAGTTTAAAATTATTTTTTGATCACCGCTCCAAATAAAATTATCCAATCCTATACCACCACTTATATAGCCACTCACGCTATTTGCCGCACCGCTCTTGATATTTGAGCCAGCAAAACCAAAACTTACTTTAGCTGGAGTTATTCCACCATCAACGACAGTAAATGCGCCAATTTCATCACCAGAAACTCCAGTAAATTTGATTGTTTCATTGTCTACAAAAACACCTAAATCTAAAGTGTCACCAAGATAAACTCTGTGATCACCAGTTAAACCGGGACCGGGGTCAACGTTAAAAAATGCTTGCCCAGTTGAAATTAAAACTCCAGTATCTACATTAATAGCATCACCGATGTGAATCCCGCTTCCTGCGACAGCATCAATGGTTCTAGTTACTGTTAAGTCACCACCACCTGTTAAACCGCTACCACCAATTATCAAAGTGTCTGCTGGATTAAATCCGGTTATGGCCACGGGGTTTACTTGCCTCACCGCAACTGTTCCACCTTGCGCTCCGTCAACAACCAAAAAACCAGTTTTTATATTATCAATAGGAAGAGTAACAAGGTTCATGTCTCCAGTTAAATCAAAATCACCACTAACAGTCAAGTCACCCGTAATTACAACATTACAATCTTGAATGCAGGTATTTTGCACTGGATTAACGGTTATTTCATCAAACAAACCAGTATTTTGGGGGCCGTACAATTGAATTTGATAATCATTTGCAGGAACATCTGGAGTAGTGCCTGTTAAAATACAAAAATTACCATTATAACCTACCCCAGTTTCAAAAGTAAATGGAATCGCATCTGCGTTAGCACTATCATAAGGGCTTTTAAATGCTCCACTGGTAGCAAAACACAAACCAGAGCCAGAAATTTCAAATTTGTTACCAACAAAAACACTTTCTGGCTTTATGCCAGATATATGCAAATTTGGTGCAAATGCAAAGTTTAGTGCCATTTATTCTATGTCTCCAGTTGTTAATATACCAGTATTGAATAATACATCAACCGTCGTATTACCTAAGTTAAGTAAATTTACACATTCGCTTGGTTGTACTCGGAATATATTTATCCAATCACCTCTATCAATGTATTCGCCAGTCCCTTGATAATAATTTCCTAAATAATATCCAGTAGAAATAGGTGTTGTTGTTAAAAAATTTGTAAGTGGATCAAACCCTGTCTCGAAAACAACATTTGTGTCAAATGCTCCAGTTCCTATTTCACAAACTTGACCACCACCGCTGAAGAACATACCAGTTATATTTAATAGATTTGTCCCAGTGATTTCAATCAAAGTACCAGTGCTTCCGATTACTGGCCTTAAACCAGATAATTGTGGAACTCTACCAGATATTATTATTTGGTCTCCTGTTACTTTATTTATATTTTTAGTAGCATACACAAAATCAGTTTCATTTCTTAATATTCCATTTTCGTAGTCGCTTGCATCATCAAATCCTTCATAGTCAGCAGAGCTATAAACTCCAGTTGCATCTCTTAGTTCGTCACTGGATATCAAGAATGGATTACCAGTTCCTACTGTTGTTGCATTTAGTGTTCCTGTAATTATAACAAATCCCGTTTGAGCACTTTCTGGCCAGTTTGTTGTTAATTGAGTTTTATCAATAAACATATTTCCAAAGTAATAAAGATCATTGTAGCCAGTTAATCCATCTCCAAATGTATTTAATTCAAAAGGAGTAATTGGGTCATAATTTTCATAATAAGTTCCAGAATTATAAGCGTCTATATTTCCAGTATTTGCTATGAGGGTTAATGCGCCTTGACTACTTGTGCCACTAAACCCATAAGCGGGTTGTAAATTAATTCCGGTAAACCCAATTACAGGCTTAATATAACAAGCATTAACACCTGTCATTCTAAATGCGCTTCCAACTTTAAGATTTGTTATTTCTATTCCACTTATTGTTGGTATAGGAGTAAATATTTGCTCGCTTATTATATTGGGCACTGTTATGCCAGAACCACTAATGCCCAAAGCTCCACGAACGATGTCTCTTGGAACTTGAGTCGTAATTCCTGTGATCA
>MDSY01117109.1_pt1 | contig 40349 bp, 51 predicted proteins | sample 811131 | NCBI WGS metagenome assembly MDSY01 (sample SAMN05326643, study PRJNA326480) | marine metagenome | isolation source: seawater | place: Atlantic Ocean: South West | collected 2010
ATGTTACTTGGGAAGATGCTGACGGTGAAGTGCAATTTATTGAACGCACTTGGTTAAATAGAGAATTAGTTGCGTGATTAATATGGGATGGTTTGATATATTAAAGAAATTAACTCGTGATGAAATGGGTCAAGTTAGACCATATATTAAGGATGAGTTAGAAGAAGGTAAAAAGAGAATAAGAAGTGTCCGTAATCGGTATCGCTATAAATTAGGTAGGGAGCCAACAGAAGAGGAATTACGAGAAGAATTATCTAAACCTCCTAAAGTTAAAAGACCGAGAGGCGGGCAGCGTAAAATGCGACCTAAGATTAGGGACCACCCCGCATATAGAAGATTAATAGCACGGTTTAGACGAGAGGGCCAAAACAGAGTACCCACCGAAGAAGAATTACGACAAGAAATATCTAATCCAACAAAACTTTTAGCAGGAAGACAAAAAAGAGTGCCGCCACAACGAGCAGAAAGATTTGAATTATTTGATAATATTAAATTATATTTAGAATCTCAAAATATAACCCCTACTGTTATGAACATTTTAGAAGAACTTAGTGATTCCGATAAAACTAATCGTGAAAAAGATATAAATGATATTGGTGAATATTTAAGAACACAGAGGATGAGTGATTAATATGCCAATAAGAAAAGTTAAAGGTGGATATAAGTGGGGCAAATCTGGTAAAGTTTATCCTACTCGCAAACAAGCAGAAAAACAAGCAGCCGCTGCTTATGCTTCTGGTTATAAAAAATCAGAAGAACGTGGTGAATGGTTTAATACTCTTAAAGCAAAAAAGAAGAAAACAAAAAAGGATGCTTGTTATCATAAAGTAAGAAGTAGATATGATGTTTGGCCTTCTGCTTATGCTTCTGGTGCTTTAGTTCAATGTCGAAAAGTCGGCGCAAAAAACTGGGGGAAGAATAAGAAATGAGTTGGCGCGATGAAATTAAAAGGTACGAAGGTGATAATGAACTAGTTACTATTTTAGGACAGTTTGCTTTTAATATAGAAGAAGTAATCAAAGAACTAAAGAAACCTAAACCAAATGTTAGAGAACTAATTAATAAATTAGAGTACGATTTAGATATTACTGTAACAGAACTAAGGTCTGAAATGGAGAAATAAATATGACTTGGGAAGATATTTTAATTAAAGATTGGGTATCTTGTGCTTCATGTACTGATGATAAACCCGGAACAGAACCTTGTGGGAGAAAAGATGCTTCTAAAGGAACTAAACGTAGATGCCGACCAACTTGTTCTGCTTGTAAAGATTATAAACGTAGAGCAGGTAAAAGAGGTAAATCAAAAAGAAGAAAAGCCGGAACGTTTAAATTAGAACAAGACCAAGGGTTACACGGTTGGTTTAAGAGGAGAGGATAATATGAGTTGGTTCGACGTTATTAAATCTGATAAAGTAATTGAAGATAAAATTATTGCTGAGTTCAAAAAAGAAGGAGGTGCTTTAGGTATGAAAAATCTCAAAGCAATTGCACCACCTAAAGAACTTAATAGAGTATTAGATGCTATGAAGCGCAGAAAATTAATTTATGTACATGAGCATGGCGACTTAATTATGAGGTGAATAAATGAGTTGGTTTACTGTTCTTAAAAAGGACAAAAAAGATATGCGTGTAGGTCGCGTATATCCCAGTGATAGAGCAGGTAAAAAAATTATGATGTTAACTCATGAAGGTAAAAAGATTCACGCCGGAGCAAAAGGTTATGGTAACTATAAACGTTCTGGTAAAAATAGAGGCGGTGGAACTCATCGTAGTAAAAAACGACGTAAGAGTTTTAGAGCAAGACATAAATGCCATGAGTGTAAAGGACGCATTACTACACCACGTTGTTTAGCCTGTAAAAAGTTGTGGTGATAATTTGTGGAAAAATATTCTTAAGGCAGAACCGGCAAAAGGTACGGGTAAAAAACCAAAAGGTTCTAGCAGAAGATTATACACTGATGAAAACCCAAAAGATACAGTACCTGTAAAATTTAGAACTGCTGAAGATGTTAGAAATACTTTTGCCAGTGCAGCGTTTAAATCTAAACCACATAAAAGACAATCACAAATAATTAATTTAGTTGAACAACGCGCAAGAGTTGCGGCGAGAAGGGCTAAAGACCCAGAAGCAAAAAAACGTTTACGTTCAGCACACAAAGTCGCATTGGCTAGAAAAGAATCAAGTAAAAGAAAAACTGAGAGGATGAATAAATGACTTGGCAAAATATTATTAAACAATCTTTTATTGTTAAGATAAATTTTCCAGAAGCAGACTTTTGGCTACAGACAAGAGGTACAGAAGATAATGTCGGCAAACCTTTAAAACAATTTTCTCCAGTTCAAGGTAAATATAATTTTGGAATTAAAGTTCCAGAAGGAATGAATAAAGCCTATGTGTATAAACAATTAGCGGACTTATATAGAAACGGTTATTGGAAAATTAATTCTTATGGTACTTTAAATTTACAACACATACGTAAGAATGATATTATTAAAGTATTAGATAATATGGAAGATAAAAAAGATTATAAAGATGAAACATCTGATAAATTTCAAGACCTATATAACAATTGGTTAAATCAATCAAAAAATATAGGTATGTTATTAGAAGGTCACAGTTCAGAATTAGTTCGTGAAGGTAGAGAGATAAGAAGATTTATTAAAAAATTGGAGGACATGAGATGAGTTGGTTTTACGGTATTATTAGAAAGGCTGAAGAAGTTGTATTGGCAACAAGATTAGCACAATTACCAGATGAATTACAACAAATGATAAGAACTAGAGAAGGTGAAGGTTATCATCTTGGGGCTTATGTTCCAGCAGAAGATACAACATACATATATTTACCTGATTTTAAACGCGCGATTGATGAGAAAAGAGAGGGAGTTATGCGAGGAAGATTAGGTGAAGATGCGAGTTTCGCTCAGATGTCTGATGAAAGATTTGAGAGAATATTTATGAATAAATTTCTTGATACATTAGAGCATGAAAGTCTACACAGTGCTATGGATAAAGAAATTAAAGAATGGGTTAAAGGAGAGGTAGACAGTTTTAACGAACAAATAACGATGAGAGTTTTACGCAGATTCGTAGAAAGAAGTGATAACCCAGATAGTTTATTTAATAGAACAAATTTACGAAATATAGCAATACCTAGACTAACAGAAATATTAACGGTGTCTGCAACAAACTTAGTACACGAAATATTAGTTAGGATGCTATTACAAAGAGATTCTGCGCTAAGTTCAAATCAATTAAAAGAATATGTTATGATGTATTCTAAAGTTATAGTAAATGAAATAAGAGATATGGTTACGAACTTACCGGCAAATGCTTCAATAGAAGATGATGTAAACCAATTTTATCAAATGGTATTATCACTAATGAGTGGATTTTGGTCGGAATATATGAAAGTATATTATGATTTTAGTTTAGACTATACTTCAGGGGTTATAGTAGAGACTATAAACGAAGCGTTAGATGAACTATAAGAGGAAGACAATGAACTTTAACATATTAAATGAATACGAAATACGCGCTATCTTATCTGATTTTACAAGTTCGACAGACAAAGGTTATCCTGAATTAGTTACACCTCTAACATATTATACTAGAGTGGATGGCGAACAAATTCTAGCCTATTCGTCTTTTTCTGATATGGGTAATTTTTATTTCGTAGGCAATACATATGTTATGCCAAATAGTAGAGGTAAAGGAGTGTATACTAACTTACTAACTAATAGAAATAATCATCTAAAGGATAAACCTAAGATAACATTAGTTAACCCAATAGAGGGTACAGATATTTCTCAATTACTGTATCAAGTAGCAAAACAAGGCGGAAAGGTAGTAAATAGTTATGAAGAAGTGGCAGATATTATGTCGGAAGATATTTATACCTCTTTATCGAAACTACCCATGTACATATACAGGTGATAAGAATGCCCCGCACTGAATGGTTTAATCGTTGGTTAGATGAAAACTTTCCAGATGAAGAAGTAGAAGATGTTTTTGAAAAGACTTTAGAATATATTGATAATAGTGAAAATGATACTAGAACACTACAAAAAATTAAGGCTTATATATTACAGGCTTTTAGTATGTCTAAGGGAGATGAAGAGGAATGAGTTGGGAACTCTACCTTAAATCCATTGACCAAAAAGAAATTGATAGTTGGACAGAAGCATTAAAGGCTTTTATTAAACAAGGTAGAGAACTAGGAATTCCATTAGATATAATGTCTGAATTAGAAAATGCAAATAAAGCAGTTGGCGCAACAGTTACTACTTCGCCGGGATTTACTCCCTCAATTCATAATATAGTTTATGGTTCATGCCCCAAGTGTAAAGATAAAAAATCTCCTTGTGGGTGTGATAAATAATGAGTGAATATAAAGCATTAGAAAATATTTCTGATGATATTCAGGAAATAATTAAAAACGCAACAACAAGATGTATTAGGGCAATTGAAGCAAGAGTGCCTAACACTGGTGTAGCGGGTGAAGGTAATAGACCTAAAAAAATTATAGAAATAATGAGAAGACACGGTGAAGGCCAATTTGCTAGAAGTACAGTAAATCTGTTCGATGGAATGGGTAGAGCCTTAGATTTAATAGAGATATTACAAAATAAAGATGAAATACTAGTAGAAGATATACAAAATCTAAGAGAAGCACAAGAAATATTAAAAACAATATTAGCAGATAAAACTCATAAAAAGAAAGCAGGAGGCACAAACCCTAGAAATATTAGATTTAGAGTAGTTACTAAATTTAAATTAGAAGATGGTAAACCAGTTGTTGTCGATAGAGGTGATGTTTTTGGTCACTATAAAACACCAACTGTAATAAGATATTTAGATGCTAGAAAGGAGTATGCTAGACAACAAGGTGAAGAATATACTGGGCCGAACTATAAAGAAAGTTCAGAAGATGTTAGGTTTTGGGCTAGTGATAAACCAAATACTAGCAAACCACCATTGTTTGTTGCTCTCCAAACATTTGAAGCAGAATTAAGAAAAATCCTTAAAGAAATAAAAACGCCACCAGAACCAGCAGACCCAATAGTAATAAATATAGATAAAGGTGTTAAGTTAGAACCGTTTTCTAAATTAGCATCATTAAAGGAAGGATTTCGTGAGATAGTAAGTAACCCAGAAATATATCCCAAAATACCAACACGTAGAGATGGTAAAAAGGTATTAGGTTCAAATAAACCAATAATTGTAAGTTATGATAAAAGTCAAAGAGCAGGTCAAAAAACCTTTACATCTGAAGTAACTGAATATATTTTTAGAATAACAAGTAACGCTGATAGAAAAATATTAGATGAGGCAGTTCCGGGTTGGGGAGAAGAAGGTAAAGATTTGGCTCAAACAAGTTCTTTAGAAGAATTTAGACTTAAGGTTAATAGCACAAGACGCACAAAGACATTAGTTAGATTAACATTGGGTGGAGAACTATCAACCATTAGAATACCGGATAGAACACCGGGAGTAGTATTGAAAGCACAAGAATTTTTAGAAGAAATAAATAAAAGTAGATATAGCGATAAAAATAGACAATCAAAAAAATTAGAAATAATAGATAAAATATTGACTAACTCTTCTGAGCCTTTAACTGTTAGAGAAATTTTAGAGCGTTGGAGAGGTTTAACAAATTATGCTGGTAGACCATATAAAAATATTCCAACTACTAATGAATTAAGTATGATACTAAAACGACACGGTTATAAGATAGTTAACACAGTAAGAAAAATATCATATTGGGGACCGAGGAAGGAATAATTATGTCTTGGGAAAATATTGTTAAAAGAAAAAAGATGAAACCTTTGTATAAAAAATTAATTGATGATGTAGTAGAAGAATTATATAGCCCTGCATCTGCTCAAGAAATATATTCGCTGATGCGTGATAAATTTGAAAAAGAAATACAATTTTCCGGTCGTAAAGTTTTAACTGGAAGATATTTCCCAGATATAGGTGCTGTTAGACAGTATCTTAAAGTTAATCACAAATCTACGGGTATGTTTAAACAAAGAAAATTATACGGTGGTAATCAGAATGACTAGAGTAACCCGTAAAACCTGCCCAGTATGTAATCACGAAGAACGTGATATAATAGAACAAGGAGTTCTTGACGGAAGTATTGACCCATCAGTATTAGATAAAGATAATGGTTGGTGGAATGGAACTACCCGTAAACATATGCAAAACCACACAGACAATTATGTTTCACATTCAAACGACAATTGTAAGTTATGTACACATCAGTCAAGGGCTGATATTGAAGCAGGTCTTTCAGATGGCCGCACCAAAGTTAGCGAAATAGCAGAACAATTAGAAATGTCTGAGGATGCCGTACAATTACATTTAAGAAAGCATCTAAAACCTATGATACAAAAGAGCGCGGCTATGGAATTAGCACGTATTGATTTTAATGAAATGGACGTGCTTTCTAACAATATTGCTATACTACAAAATAAAGTAAATGGTTTAGCGGATAACGAAAACCTTAACTTTAAGGAAATAGATTCTTTAACTAGATTAGCAAAGGAAATAAGGGAATCCCTTAAATATATGTTAGAATTTAAAGGACAATTAGTACACAAGAGAGAAGAAACTATTGTGGTCCAGCAGGTTGAGGTTATTCAAAGAGTATTAATTGAAAAATACCCCGAAGTATGGACAGACATAAGAGATGCAGTTGCGGAGAAATTACAATGAGTTGGGAAAATATATTCAAAAAAGAACCCGTTAGGATTGATTTTACGAGCAGTAAGAAACTAATGGCTTGGGTAAGTGATGAATACGGTACTGGGAGAGGCCCATTTACAATAGAATCTATTTATGCTCAGTTAAAGAAAGATGGGACTTTTGAAGATAGAATGGAATTTATTGATGATAAAAGAATTAGGTGATTAAAATGAGTTGGTATGAAGTAATAAAAGTAAAACTTGCAGGTTTACCGGCTTATTCTGGTACATGTCCTAGATGTAAAAAATTTATTAGAACTGGTGACCCTTGCCCATTAAATTTACCGGCTCCTAGTGCTGAAGATTCTCCAGAAGATATTATGTTAGAATCATGCCCTATGAAAGTAGATGATGACGCAATACATCTGGAGTAATTCATATGACCTTACAGGGTATTATTAATACCATAAATAATTCTATACGTAGTTTAGAGGAATATAAAAAAACCTCACCACGAAATATAGAAACTACCATAAATAAAACAATAAGTTTATTAAAGACATTGAGAAGTCAGTATACGGAGTACCTAACTACTCAAACTAAATTGGGGGATTACGATGGGCAAGCATCCAAAAGATAAAAGTTTTAATGATAAACTTATGATTTTGATGGGAGTGCCTATTGTACTAACATGGTTAGGTTTAGCCGCATATGTTATTTATATGGCTACTAAAGACCCTGACGTAGTTCTACAAAACTTAGATGGGTTTACTGCTGTATTAGGATTAATTGGTGGTCCCGCTTTACTAATTATTACTAGTATGTTAGACCTATGGAAGAACGAACAGGCTAACGAAATTAATGAGATTCCTTCTGAATTAGCGCATCGTCGCACTCTTCAAGAAATGGAGCAAAAACACGCTCTATCTATGGATGCCTTTTTAACAAAAACGGAGGGTAAAAAAGAATGAGTTGGTTTAATATTATTAAGAAGTTAAGTGGTAAACAATATAAGATTGATGCTAATAAAGATGGAAAAATTACGGAAGAAGATTTTAAACAGTTAAGAGAGAAAAAAGCAAAAGAGGAATAAATATGACGACAGAAAAAGAAGTTACAGATAAGGTTGAAAAGGCCGAAGATTTAGTTGAAGAAGTTTTAGAAGAATTAGAAGATTTAGGATTAGTTGATGAGGCTACCACGAATAAAATTTTAGCGAAGGTGGCTTTATATAAACGCTATATTCTAATAGCAGTTCCTGTTGTTATTGCTCTTGTAGCCGCTATTAGCGCGCTATAAGGGTGATAATTTGATAGACTGGAAAGACCTGTTGATTAGAGAAAATGCTACACCCGGCAGTATTGCTAGACAAAGTATAAAGACACCAAGGGAAGCAAGCGCCGTTAAGTCATTTATAGATGATTTTGAAAGTGCTGAAAAAGATGTCGCTGCTAATAATGAAATTACTAATCCAAATGTATCGAGACTAGTAAGATATGGTAGTATTGATTTAGAAAACATTTCTAGAATATTACAAGCCCTAAAAGATAAATACGAAGAATCTCCATTGATAGTTCTTAGTAAACAATTTAATAATTTACTAGACGCATTTACACAAGACCCCGACCAGTATGATAGATTGTCTAAATTCGTAACTGAGACATTATATCCTGATGATAGTTATGAACCAGTTATTACTAATTTAGCGGAGTTTAGAGATAGAATAGTATATAGTGATAAAGAAGAATTATTAGATTCCTTAGAGGCAGTAATGTTAAATGAAGAGATTCGTAGTGAACCATTCGATAAATTAATTAAACTATTACCCAATATCACTCGCACACTAATTCTTAGCGATAGAGAAAATAGAGCAGATATTAAAACTGAGTATACATATACAGTTGCTCCACTAGTAAGATTTACAGATGTTCTTAAAGGTAATAAAACTACTCTAGAAAAGTTCAATGATTTATTTAGATATTTAGTTAATGAAAACTGGTTAAAGGATAATATCTACAAATTTTATACTGGTGGGGTTCGTCAAGGAGAATTTGATGTTAGGTCACCTATGTATACTTTATTTAAAATATTAAAATTTACAGAAAGAGAAGATATATTTTCTGACCCCGCTATGGGTGCAGTAATGGGTAGAAGAGAACAATTGACCAGCCGTAGACCAACACTATTTAGATTATTTATTACTGAATATTTATCTGGAAAAATTTCAGGTGTTACTAAAGAAGAGGCAGACGAGTATAACAGATTAAGTTATGAAGATAAAACTACAAGAGAAGATGAAGAAATAGAAAGAATAACATTACCCAAAACAGCAGCAAATTCATTAAAACCCAACTACGACGAGTGGTTAGTGAATCATAGAGCGTTTATGGGAGAGTATGCTAAAACCGAAAAGTCATTTGAGCAATTATATCGAAATACATTTCAAGGTGATATAGATAAGGGTAGTATATTTAGCCTATGCATTCCGAGAAAGGAAAATGAAGGTACAGTAGAACTTACTAATTTCTTAACTGATGATAGTTGGCCCTCCAATATATCGGAAGCCGACGCTAAAATTATCCTAAAGGCATACTTACGCATAATTGGAGATTTTAGTAAACTAGGATTTAGCAATATAGATACTAATAAATTATTACAAAATCTAAGAAACATTACTAGTGATATAAGAGAACTAGAGTATACAGTGACTCGTCGTGGTGAAACTGAAACTAGAAAATTATTTACATATAATAAAGATACTGGTAACTTAAATCCCCCAACGGCACGTAGTCTTGATAATATTAAAGGCATGGAAAATATAAATAAGTTAATAGAAGCCTTTATTACTGATTTCAAACAAGCACTCGATGAAACTAGCGAAGCCATATGCAAAAGCATACATTCGGCAGTTGTTGATAACATTGATAAAAGGTCAATAAAAAGATATAATATTTTAGTTAGAAGAGAAAAGAAGTTAGATAAGAGAGGTAAACAAATGAAAGATACGTCTGGTAATGTAGAATATATATCTAGAAAGGAAGGAACAATCCAAGAATGGATTCAAGACTTCGGCGGCAAAGATGAACCGTTAATAACTGCAAGGAGGGAGTAAAATGGATGAAAAAATTAAACAAATAGTTAGCGGAATTTTAGAGGACCTTACTTTAGAATTAGATATTACTAAAGATATTGAATATCTTATTAGACAAATTTCTGGAGAGAAATTAGACGAAGTAGCAGTAGGCAACGAGTATGATACTTATGATGGTCTATTAAGAAATATATTTGAAATAAGAAATACATTTTTTGAAAACTTTTCCAATAGAATAATTTATAATAATGCTCCCCTAAATCATTTAGGTAGCGAAATAGAATATGATTGGTATGAAAGATTAGAGAAAAATATTGATGAATACGACTTATCTAATCCTGAGTTACGACAAGTGGTACAAGAACAAAGACAGGTCTTATATAGAAACAGCGATTTAATAGTAGCAGATATACCAATTCTTACTTTTACAGAAGACGAAATACAATTTTTTGGTAACTTGTTAGACGCAGTATCTTCTGTATCTCCCGCTAAAGTAATGGATGCTTTTGATTTTGTTGAGGATATTACAACAACTTCCGCTACTAATCTTAAAGCCAGAGAAAAAACATATAAGTTCTGGGAACAGGTCGATAACCAATTTATTAACTTAGTAAATGAATTAAATAATAGTATTGAACTAATTGAATCATTAAAGGTTGAAGGCGAAGGTGGAGAAACTGTTTATAGAAATATCGAAGTACCAAGTTATATTGTAAAGATGGGAAGAATTAAATTAAAGAGGGGCATAAAACCAAATCATCCTGTTGTTGTTGATATTTTAGAAGCAAAATATATTAAAGAAGAAATAGATGATGCTTTAGATAGAGAACAAGTAGCAGAATATCGGGGAGACCAGATAGTGGGCTACTCGGCAGGTATTGGTAGAGAAGATAAAGATTACATAAGTTCTTTAGACGATGTAAGACAAAAACTAGACGATGTAGAAGATGATAGTTTTATTAGCGAAAATATAATTTTAGACCCATTACTATCTATTATAATACAACAGGAAGAATTTCCAGTTATGTTAAATGAAGAAGAAATTAAACAAAATATAGAGAAAGTAATTTCTAAACAAAGAAAAAATATTCCTAAAGAAAATTTAGAATTTAATATCGATTCACTAGAAGCAGCAGAAAAACATATGCAAGAAAATCTAAGGTTGTATAAACCAATAATACAAAATGAATATAAATTTGCTATTATGGATGGGCCAGAAATATCATTAGAACAAGTAAAGTTTGATGATGTGGCGCAACCACAATTTACTATACAGGTAGCAAAGTTTGATAGTGGTGAATTTAAAATAAAAGATATGAATTTTAGTAACTATTCAGAATTAGTATCTTACATAAACGATAACACTAATGAATTTTTTAATCTATTAGTCGATAAAATATATAATGTAGAATCATGGTTAAAGACAGGAGATGATGAAAAAGCATTTAAAGTCCCACAGCCTAAAAGAACTGGTGGAGGAACGCGTGGAGAATTTTTAGGAAGAATAACAGGTGAAGGGGTTGCTACTATACCTTATAAAAGAGTAGAAGCAACTGAGGTTCCTAAAAATCTCAGTAGATTATCGGATGCTATTGAATCATTTTATTATAAAGTATTAAAAACACAAAGAGTTATGTTCAAAGACCAACCTAATTTTGTTAAGACTGAAAGATATAGAGCACTACAAAGAAAAATTGATAGTGATGAAGTACTGGGAGTAGCAAGAGAAATAGCATCAGGTCGCTCAAAACCACAATTTACTAAAGAATTATTTTTAGATATTAATTCATTTGTAAAACAACTAAATAGAGCAAATTTTAGTAAATATAAATCATCATTGAAAGATGAATCCACAGACTTTATTACAGGAGTAACTAGTTTATTTAAGCCGTTAGGTAGAAGAAAACAAAAACAAATTCAAAGAAATCTTTCAGCCAAGTTAGGAACAATCTTGTATGGTTTGTGGTTGGATTCTCAAACAGATAAAGAATCAAAGCCACCAAGATTTATGTATAGAAATTTAGATTACTGGGCTAAATTATCAGAGCGAATAAGAGAAGAGGGCGAAGAAGAAAAGTTATCTTTAGTAAATTTAGCAAGATTTTTTGAAGACCCAGATATTAAAGAATACTTACAAAGCGATGAAATAATAGGTGAACCCAAAATTACCACTGATAAAAGGGGAGAAAAAACAATAAATGTTAACACTGCTAAAGATAAAAGAGAAATAAATACTATAATCTATGGTGATAATGGAATTACTGGTAACTTGGTTAGAGCAGAGACACAACTTAAACCACTAGCGAAAGCAATATTAGATTCCGTTGATTTATTAAGAAAAATAAATAATCAACCAATACATTACGGACAATTAGATGTTACTTGTTATAATGATAATGCATATACTATTTCACACGTAAATGCACTATATAATGTAGACATTTATGCTACTGATATAGATACTATCGTTAAATCAGAAAACACTATTAATGAATTAAAAAATACACTAGGTTTGCCTAAGCATGTTATTTACCATGTAAAGGGGTTGTATAGATGATAACTTTTCCCGATAAAATATATTCAGAAGCAGAATTAATAGAGATGTATAATAATTCTTATTCTAAATGGATAAATAAGAATAAACAAGACGGCACTCCTTTATCAAAAACTAGAGTTCCTAGAACACAACAAACATTATTTGCACCATTTACAAGAAAAACTCCTGATGGATATTATGTTGCTATGGATGGTGATATTTTAGCCGGTTGGGTAGGTTGGGGAAAAGTATCTGATGGATTATTCTTAACTATGGGTTCATTTACTGCTCCTGATTATAGACGACAAGGTATTCAACCTAAACTTTGGGGTAAAAGAGAGAAAATATTTGCTAATTCCGCAGTTATGACCATTACAAATAAAAAGGAAAAAGGGTGGGTTGACTATGTTAGTAGATATTACAATAAAGTTAGTGTTGATGAACTTCCTAAAAATTTACAGAAACCAGTACAAGAAGCATTAGATTTTTATGATAAGCAAGGTAATAACCCGTTTGTTTTTTATAGGGGTCCAACCGAAGATAATGCTATGGAAAAGGCATGGGGCATCATCAAGATGAGGTGATGATATAACTAACTTAATGCACGAAATGGACTTAAAGATGTCCAAGGGAAATTTTGAATATTTTTTTACTAAAGTATTGGGATATGAAATGGCTCCCTTTCATAGACAATGGTTAGAGGAAGTTCAAAGTGGAAATCGCACAGTTATTATTTGTAGTCGTGACCACGGAAAATCTGTTTTCTTTCATTCATGGTGCGTTTATCAATTAATATTCCAAGAACCTCCTTATCAGATGCTTTACATTTCTTCTAACCATAAACAAACAATGGTGCATATGAAAGATATTGATAGAATGTTTACTAATAATGAAGTAATAAAAAAATTTAAGCCCCGCGCTGGTTGGGCCGTTGGTGCTATGCGCTTAACAAACGGAAATGAAATACTTGAGCGTTCCGTTGGTTCACAGATTCGTGGACTTCACCCTCAAGAAATTATTATTGACGACCCATTAAAAGAGTTTTCAATGAATGCTATTCAACGCGTAACTGATTGGTTTTGGGGAGATATGATTCCTACATTACATCATACAGCCGCCCTTAGAATGGTTGGTACACCTTTTACTTATACAGATATATTTGCACAATTATCTGAAAATCCTGCATACGAAGTTAAAAGATACCCTGCTATTAATCAAGCCGGAGACGCTTTATGGCCGGGAAGATGGGATAAAGATAAACTAGAACAACGTAAATTAGAAATTGGTTCTAGTAAATTTACAAGAGAATATTTATGTATTCCTATTAGCACCAATACAATGTTATTTGACCCTGAACATGTAGAGGCTTGTAAGGATAGAGATGCTGTTTTAACTCCTACCCGTACATCAGATGATTTAACTTATTTTATTGGTTATGACCCTGCAATATCAGCGAATGGTGATTGGACAGTAATGACCGTATTAGAGGTAGATGGCGAAATGAATAAAAAAATAGTACAAATATTTAGGGCGCAGGGATTAGACTTTAGAGAACATATTATGCACATTATGGATTTGTGTAGAAGATACCAGCCTGAAACAGTTATGATTGAGACAAATACATTTGCTAAAGCATTTGCTATGGAACTCAAAAATATCAGTGATTTTCCAGTAAAAGAATTTACTATGAGTCGTAAGAAAAAGCAGGAAATTATTCTTAACCTTCAAATGAATATTGATAATCATAAAATAGTATTCCCTTATGGTAATGAAGAATCTAGAAATGTATGTCGTCAATTAATACAGGAGTTAGAAGCCTTTGGTATTAATCATAATGGAAAAATTGAAGGAGTTGGAGCGCACGATGATATGGTTATATCCTTAGCGTTGGCTAATTATGCAACCAAAAAGTTTTCCGATGTCTTTACATTACTTGATGATGAGGGAATCTTTAATAATGGGTCATCAACTATGCCATATATAGGAGGCGGTATTCGTGGTATTAATTAAATTTGATTCCGAGGCTCTAAGAGAGGAATTAGACGAATTAGAAGAAGTAGAAGAAGAAATACAGCAAACTACAATACAACCCATAAAAAATAAAATTATTCAAACTGTTATGGCTAAATCAGATATTAATTCTTGGTTAGACATGCAATCTAATTCAGAAATAGATATTGTTAAATCTATCTCTATAAATTGTAATGTTAACTTAACGGAGGCTATGGAACTATTACCTAAATATCCTGATTCCCCTGTTGTTGGAGAAAAATATTTACCGGACCTAGTAAAAGAAATGAGAATGATACGTCGAGGACTAAAAGGCTCACATAGAGATAGTATTGCTAAGGGTATAGACCACTTAATTACTGCTTACCAAGAATATATTGCTAAGTGTCTAGATTCTGTATATTGGTTAAGACCTTACACTAGTCCACTAAAGGATATAAGTATAAATGAAAGTAAAATTAAAAAATTATATTCTATTAAAGATGGTGAGCGTAGAGAGGTTATTATTGATAACTTGTGTAAAATGTGGAATGCTAAACTTGACCGTAATAATGTAGATTATGGTAGAGAATATTCTAGATTAACAAAAGAATTTAATGATGCTAAGAAAGAAATATCTACGCTACTTCGACAAATTAAACATCAAGATGTTCGTAAATCTAGAAAAGAAAATATAGAAATAGAAATTACTGAAATAATTAATACTAATCCCGGCATTACCTCTAGCACAATATTTGAAAAAATGAGTGATAAACACTCCAAGTATTCAACACCTTCTACTATTGCTAAGATGGCAAAATCTATTGGTGCGACTAGAGTGGATGATGAATACTATTTAATTAAAGAGGCAATTAAGAAAGACCTTTATTCGTATGTAGCAGGATTTATTGATTCTGATGGGTACATAACAATGGATAGTAAATTTTCTCCAAGGGTTGGTATGATAGCAACAGGTAATAGAGGTAGGGCGTTCTTCACAGAATTAGAAAATGAACTAAAATGTGGAAGATTACATTTAGACCAAAAGGTAGGAGAAAATAATAGAAGTCAACATAGACTTAATTTTTATAGTGCTAATGATATTGGTACTATTTTGGATAAGTGTATTCCGCATCTTAGAATGAAAAAGAGTCAAGGTAAATTAGTGAAAGAAGCATTAAGAATAAAAAAGAACCACAAAAATCAACCGTGGGCCAAAGAAAGATTAAATGAAATTTTTCAACTTATTAAGTACGAAAACTGGAAAGATGCAAGAAATACACATGAATTAGATAAATATGGTGTTAATCCAGAAACAGTTGTAAAATATTTTGATAACAATAAAAATTCTATGATGGATGAATTAGAGTCCATTGCTAAGGAGGAATAATAATGGGTATAAGAGATAGATTTAATAATTTAATTAGACGTAGGACACCAACTCCTGCTCACAAAGAAGTTTATAATTTGGGTATTCAAGAAATGAAGCACCCTCAACATGTTTTAGGACCAGTTCTATATAATGTAGCAGACCAATCTGTTGTAGTTAGAACCTGTATTACACAATTAAAAACAGAAATTTTTCGTAGAGGCTACATGTGGGAAAAAGCATTTGTAAAAAAGTGTGTTAGTTGTGGAGAGGAATTCCAAAGTTCAGATGTAGAACAATGCCCTTCATGTGGTGGAATAGAATTTGTGACTCCAGACCCTAAGCAGAAAAAATATGCTGAAAAAATGGTTGAAGGCTATGTTAATAAATCAGACCAATTATTTATAGACATTCTAAAAGAATTAGAGACCGATTTAAATATTGCAGATGACGCATATTTAATATTTGTTAAAGAATATTATTTAGACGAATTAGGTAATATTAAATTACATAAGGTAAAAGAATTGTATCGTGGTGACCCATTGACTATGTTTATTGATGTTGATGAAGATGGAGATAGAGGAACTTCACATTATACTTGTGTTACTCATAGAGATGTTTATACTGATGACCCACATGAACAATGTCCTGAATGTGGTGCTGGTTTGCACCCAGTAGTTTATATTAATAGAGTACATGGTAAAGAACAATATTATATCGAAGGTGAAGTGGTACATATTAGTAAATTTAGTCCTAGTAGGTTATATGGAAAACCACCTATTCTAACTCTATGGACCCATGTTACAACTCTTATTGCTATGGAGAACTATATTAATACATCATATAGTAAGGCTAGAACACCTAAAGGTATATTAGCAGTACAAACTAATAATATGGATTCTTTAGTTCGTTATTGGAGAGGTGTAAAAGAGAAGTTAGAAAAAGACCCACATTATATTCCTATTATGGGTATTGAAACTGAGGCCGGTGGACGTGGTGGAGTTAATTGGGTTCCCTTTATGCAAAGTCTAAAAGAGATGGATTACTCAGCAGTTAAAGATGATTTGCGTTTAAGGATAGGTGCATTTTATGGAGTTTCTCCTATATTTCAAGCGGACAATACGACTGGTGGTGGATTAAATAATGAAGGACTACAAGTTACAGTTACTAATAGAACAGTAGAGTTAGCACAAAGCGTATATAATAAGTATTTATTTCCATTTATGGAAAAGCAATTTGGTATTACGGATTGGAAAATTAGATTATTACGCTCCGAAGAAGAGGACGATACTCATGCTTTGAGAAGAAGAGAAGTAGAAGTTAATCTTGCTGGACAAATGAAGAACTTAGGTTTTGATGTAGATATGGATGAAGATGGTAATTTCATATATAAGAAAATTGTAGAAGTAGATAAACAAATACAACAAGCAAAACAAAGTGGTGATTTTAAAGTCGACCCATTTGCTGGAACCGATGTTGATGCAGCATACTTAGGACAAATGCAAGCACAGTCATTACAACAAGCAAATCAACCAGTTCAAACACAAGGTAGAGGAAATCAAAGTAGTTCTGCTTTACAATTAGCAAATAGAAATACTGGTTCTCCTGCTGGAACAGCAAATGAAAATGTAGATAGGAGAACTGAAACAAGATGAACTGGCAAGATATATTAAAAAGTAAATATAGAAGTTACGATAATATAGGTCTTAAAAGTTTATATGATAATTTAAGAAGAGGCCCAAAAAATAAAATGGATATGGAAGAATTAAAAGCAATTATGGAAGAATTAAAAAGAAGAGGTGTAAAATATGAGTGATATGATACAAAGAAAATTAAACGCAATGAAACAAGAATTAAGTCAAATTGAGAATAAGATAAACAAACCAGAACCAGTACAGAAAACTACTACTAATTTAGTGCCTGCTGGAGTTCCAGAAGTAACAGAACCAAAGAAAGAGGCAGAACCTTCTGTTCCCGGTGTTATAACTGGTGGTCCAAGAATGAGTAAAAAAATGAAAGAAGTTTAAGGTGATAAAATGGGTTTGGATAATGTCTCTAAAAATGAGCCTAAAAAAAGTAAGGCAAAAATAGAGGCAGAAAAAAGAGTAAAAGAAATGATGAGACAACGTGGAATAAAAGAAAGAGGCGAAGAGGGAAGAAGTAAAGAATTTGATTTTTTAGAAGGAGAAAAACCCGAAGAAGAAGGGGTTCCAAGAAGAGAAGAAATTGCTCCAGTTCGTGCTACTAAAGTTAAAATTAATTTTAATACTTTATACGGCTCATTATTAGAAGGAAATCCGAGATATACTTTAGGAGAAAGAAATATAAGAGTTCCTAAATTAACTAATTACATAAGTAATAAAGAAATAAGTGATGCGGGTGTAAGTGCTTTTGAAACAATGGTGCTTGATTTAATTGATGAAAATACAATCCCTAAAGTGCATAAGTCGAAATTTAATACGCTTCGTAAAAGTATTAGAAGAATATATGCGTCAGTTGATTATTTTTTTAGTGAACTAGTTAGATATATAAATAGCACTGAAAATCAATATAGATTAATAATTCCCGACGTAGAATTAAGTATGTTAAGAATACTTAATAAAATTTGGCTTAAAAAATATAAGAGCGCAGGGATAATAAATTTTGTAGATAAAATAAATAAACGTATAGGTGGACGTAGACCCGATACAAGAGTAAGAATTCAAACAGAAGAAACAGCAGAAGGTTTTGAAGGAAAGCGTAGTCCAACATTTGCTGTTGCTCCTAAGAAGGTAACTACTAGAAAGATACCTAAAAGTGAAGCAAAAATAGTTATAGAATTTGCTGGTAGAAAGTATGATATTGATAACCCTAGTGATGTAAAACTGTTACAAGAAGTAGCAAGTTCTGAGGAAGGAAGACAAAAACATGAGGCTCTTAGTCAAGAAGCAAAAGAAGAAAAAGCAAAACAAGAAATTAGAATTGTAGAACTTATGGATGAACTTAAAGAGTTAGGTGAGAAAAAACGCAATCCATCAGAAGATATGCAAGTGAGTAATCTTGCTGATAGACTTAGTAATATGGGGAATGTTAAAAATCTTAACTTGAATGATGAAAAACATACTCCGGGTCAAGATATAGATGAAAGAATTAAAGAGATTCGCATAGAATTAAAAGAATTAAACTTTAGAAGCCCAATGATAAGAGCATATGCAGAAGGCACATTTTCTACCAGTAGAGCGCAAGAAAGAGCACAAGAGTTATCAGATATACTTTCTAGAACAGATATGGCAAAGGCCGTAGATGATTTATTAAATGAACTAGGAGTAGAATCAGATACAATCATTAAAGAAGATACTGGTATTATATTAGAAGAATTAAATAAAAGAGATAAGAGATTAATTAAAACTTTATTACAGTTAGCGAACCCAACAGAATATTTTAATGAGGACGTATTAAAGTTGGGAGAATTGATTACTGCTATGAAATCTTTAGGTGTAGTCAATAAAAATAAAAACTTAAAGAAGCAAATCCTTAAGTACGAGGACGAGAATCTAAAAGTTGTAAAGCGCGCAGTTAGGTTGCGTCGTGAGTATGAAAAACTATATAAATCAATTAGAGAAGTCATATATCCAAAGTCAGGTGATGAAGATGAGTGAAGAATTAAATCAACAAGAAGAATTACAATTACTTTTGAAAAGTCTAGTAGACCGTGTTAAAAATTTAGAGGCTATGGTTTACAGCACTGATAATATACTTATGAAATCCGGTTTAGTTAGAGCCGAAACAAGTAGACCAACTATTCAAACTAATAATGGAGTTCCAGATGCAGATGTTATTGCTAAGATGGACTGGTCAGAATTAGATGATATGGTAAAAAAATTTAATGGTGAATAAAATGGATTATACAAACTTAGGTGAAGGAGAAAATTTATCGGCTCATAGAGAGGGCCAAAGCGATGCTGAGAAAAAGGCTACAATGGCACTTTCTCAATTAAGAGAGTTAACATATTTAATTAGTAATCATTTGGCTAGTCCAGTGGACCCAGATTTACACGCAGAAGATGTTAAAATACAAAAGCCAGCATCTAAAAAGTTAGATGTTTTTGGTGTTCAATTTGATGATGGTCCATTAGGCCCACGTTCTATTCCTCGCGGTGCAGCAAAACCAAATAAGCCACAAACCATGAAAAAAGCATATGGTAGAAATACTATGGAAAGAGATTTAACTGGTGCTAAGTATGAAAAGCGTGGTGGCGATAGAGAACCTATGGAAGATGATGCCGGTCCAATGAGTAGAGGTAAAAGATTAGGAGGAAAAGAACCTAAGTCAGTAAAACAAAGTCTACCAGAAATGGCTGCATCCTTTGCTGCTATTGCACAACAAGTACAATCAGTAAATAAACTTCTAGGAAAATTAGTCGAACAAGAAGGTTCTACAGAAGTTTCTGCAAAGAAAGTAAATAGACCTGCCGATGACGATAAACCAACAGAAGAGTTATACTAGGTGGTTTAATGTGGACTGGAAACTTATTCTAAAAAGAAGATTAAGTAATTCTGAGTTCATGAAAGTTATAACTATACTAGGTAAAGAATTACAAGAAGCGGGCTTAATGTTAGAACACGCAGGGGTACAAACTTCTGAATTTAGCACAGGGCGAGATGCAATAACATTTCCTAGAAACTTTAAAGTTAGTGTTGAAGGAATTAGTGCTACCTTTGCTTTAGATTTTGAATTACCAAATATGTCTGTTAATATTAGACATATTAAAGGAGATAAAGATTTAACTGATTTAGTTCAAGAATACCTATCGACTGAGCAAGATTTAATTAATAGAATGATAAGAGCCATTTCACCAGATGCATCAGGAGATATTGCTTATGGGTAATATGAAATATATGCCAAAATATAACCACTGTCGAGTATTATATTTAACCGCTAAAGAAGACCCAAAATCTTACGGTGGTGAATGGGCTAATCTAATTAATGAGTTAGTAGATACTATGGAAGAAGACTCTAATTTAAAATCTTATATGGAATTAAGAATATCTCCTATCAGAATGCAACAAGCAAAAAATGTTACTACTAGTCATGCTAAGTTAGTATTAGATGTACTAAGAGATATTGCTCAGTCTGCACCCGTACTTAAAGAAGACCAAACTAAACTAAATACATTTATTATGCCAAATAAACCAATGTACAGAATTTTCGATATTGAAGATTTAAAAGAACTACGTGGGTTTACTGGTGAGTGGATAGTTCAAGAAAAGTTTGATGGTCTACGCATTCAAATTCACAAACTTAAAACTGTTAAAATATTTTCATTTAATGGTAGAGATATTACAGATAAGTTTCCAAAACAAGTAAAACGGTTAGAACAAGATGCTTTTCCAAAATGTATTTTAGATGCAGAAGCAGTATTATATAAAGAAAACGAGCCACTTCATAGAGCAGATACTATTGCTTATATTAATAAAAAAGATAGTGAGGGGGACATCAAAATACATGTATTTGATATTCTTAGACATCAAGGAGAGGACTTATATTCTAAAAAACTAGAAGAAAGAATTATGGCTCTATTTAGAGAATACAGCGCTTTAAGTGATGATGAAATACAATTTCCTTCTAAAAGAGATACACGTTCAGCAGATTCATTAGAAGAAATAGAATCATATGCAAAAGAAATAATGCAAAATCCCACATCGGAGGGAGTAGTAATTAAAGATGCTAAATCTTCCTATATTATAGGAAAGAAAAAGAATCCTAAATGGATTAAATGGAAAAAATTTATAGATTTAGATTTAATAGTATTAGAATCTAGAGAAAATAAAAATGGTACTTTTAGTTATACTTTAGGTGCTGGGCCTGTTGATGACGACGATGAGTATAAACCATTAGTAGAACATGCTGATAAAAAATACCTAAGTGTTGGTAAAGCACTTAATACTAAAGAAAAAGTAGAAGTAGGTAAAATTATTAGAGTAAAAGTAGATGAAGTACAAGCAAATAAAAAAGGATTTTCTATCTATTCTGCAAAGTTTGTAGAGATACCCGAAGTTGACGAAGCAGAAAAAATAATAACATTAAAGTTTTTATCAGAAGATAATAAGAAAAGATTATCAGATTATACAATAGAAGCACTAACTAAATCATATAAAATTACAGACAATATTCACGGTGATGCGATTATAAAAGGTGAATTATCTATGGAGGGATTTGTATTTCATGGATTTGAAAATAATAACCTAATGGCTAAAAATGCTTTAGTAGATTTAGATTTATGGAAAGAAGCATTAGGTGAAAAATATCACAAAGATAGTTCTATTTTAATGACTCTTGTTAGTAATATGACTCAAGAATTTAGCAAGGTAACTGTTAAAGATATTATAGAAAGAGCAGAAAATCTTAATAATATTTTAACTAGATTATTTAAAAGTAAAGGTGAAGATTTAGAAAAAGAAGTAACTAATTTTATTAGAGAAAGAGGTATGGCTTACGGTATTTTATATGATAAGTCATCCAAATTATTTAGTAATGATGATAAGGTTGAACTAAAAGCAGAACCTACAAAATTTGAATTATGGCGTAGAGAAGATGATAATTTAAATCTTATTATAATACACAAAGGAAAGGAATATATTTGGAGAATAGAACAAAATGAAAAAGTAGACTTATATAATTTATTTGGTAAGTCAGATAAGTTTTTGGCACAAATAGATGACGATGCAGATAAGGTTAAATTAATATCAGAGGGCGGTGCAATAATTGGTAGTCAAAGAGATGGTTACCACGAATATATATTAGATTCTAAGATGTATGATGGTAAAATACATTTTAGAGTCGTACCCATTAAAGACGAAAGAAAGTGGATAGCCTTTACTGGTTTTAAAACCAAACCGACACCTAAATCAAGTGATGAAGGGCTACTAAATATCTATGACGATAAGTATAAAAAACTTAAGTTTTCTAATTAACTTTATATAGTATAATGTATACATGACTAACAATGGCTCTTAGCACAACTATGTTAGGTTCACATTATGGGGCGGGTAGCGAATTAGTTATTCTAAAGTCTCTTAAAAATGAACCATTAGTTATTGCCGGATATGCGTCTGTTGATGTGGTTGATAAACAAAATGATTTAATCACATTAGATGCATTAAAGGATGCATCGAGTAAATTTATGAAAGGTGACTACAAAAATGTTATGATAACCCATTCAAATGTTCAAGTGGGTGAAGTTATTGATTCTTGGACAGATTCAAAGGGTAATGTATTAAAAACAAATGTTGATGATACCGGACTATTTGTAGTTATTAAGTTAAGAGATGATATAGAAAAGGCAAGAGAAGTAGGGCGTGAAATTCGTAGGGGGAATTTGCGCTCTTTTAGTATCGGGGGACAAGCACTTCACAAGTCCAACCGATATGACCCCGACATAGGAACGTATAAAGAAATAGATAAGTTGGAGTTACATGAAGTGACGATTTGTGAAGAAGGAATAAACCCCGAAGCGAAATTCGATATAGTAAAAGAATTAAAAAAGGAAGATGATAAAATGTCTGAAGAAATAGCAAAAGCATTAGAAGAATTTAATGAAGTTGTATCTGCTTTAAGAGAGCAGGTAGAAATTAGGAAAGATGATTCTCTAGAAGACATGAAAGAAGATGATATGGAATCTATGGAAGTAGAGGACATGGCAATGGAAAACATGGAAGAAGATGAAGAGAATCTTATGTATAATAAGGCCGAAGACGATGATGAAGAAAACATGGACGATGAGGAAATGAAGGCCGAATCTGTCGTTTATGGACATAACGAAACAGGACAGTCTGTTATTGAAGGCAAACTAACTGGTCGTTATACTGGAGACTTTAAGGACTTTATCGCAAGAAAGTCTGATTCAGTTTCTAGTCTAGATTTGACGGAAGAAACTCTAGCAAAGGCTTACGAGCAATTTAAGTTAGAGAAGGAAGAAGCAAGAACATATGATGTAATTAAGGAACAATTTGAAGCAATTTATGCTAACGAATTGGCAGCAGAACAGGCTGAAATTGAAAAGGCTAGTTACGATGCAGCATCAGAAGTTGCTTCTTTGAAACAAGAGTTCGCAGAATTGCGTAAGTCTCTTGAAACAAATAACGAAGTTATTACTAAGCAGGTTGATGCTGCTGTAGCAGGACCACAACTTAGTGAAGAAATGGTTATTAAGATGCAGAATGTAGGAGAATTATCATGGGAAGAAGTTAACCAACTTTTCCATGATTTACAGGGGTGAATTAAATGAGTGTAAATACAATTAGAACAATACAAGATTTAGAAAGAGCCACCTATGGCGGAGCAGGTTACGGTCTATTAAAGGCTGCTGGTGTAGAATCAGGAATTCATTCAGTTCACGATACTACTTTGGCATCTGCGGCTGCTGGTAGTGGTTTATATAACTTAATTTATGGACAAAAAGTTTGGTCAATGCTTAACCGCGAAATTAACGCATTAAGTGTTTTACCTAAGAAACCTTGGAGTTCCTCCGGTTGGCGTATTCTAAAAGAACGCGCTCTCGGTGGTGCTGGTGATGTTTTTAGTACAACAGGAGGAACCGGTCACGGTTCTTTAACAGAAGCAAATATTGGTGGTGTAGCAGAAAACGCATCATTTACTACAAGCGCAACAGATGGATTAAGTCCTCTAAAGCCAGTATATGATGTAATGTATGCAAGTCCAAAAACTGTCGCACATCAGTTTGAGATTTCTGAACTTGCTGCTGCTATGGCAAAGATTGATGACGGTATAGGAGATATTATGGCTGCTTACCGTGAAGAAGTCGGTGTTTCTCACGCAGAAGTAATGAATCATATGGCTTTAATGCCATTAGAATCTCATCTTAGTGGTGGTTCATCAATTAGCGGAATTGGAAATAACTTAACATCTTTGTATAAGATTGTTTCATCATTTAGTGAAATTGATGCTATGGACGGTGGAGTAATTCTAACCGGTACACAAACAAGTAACGCACAATTAATTAATTTGTATGGTCATGCAAGAGCATCTTCTGGTGCTGATTGGCTAAACGCATTTGTAGATTTTGGGTCAAGTTATGCTGCCAGAAGGCCATTAACTTTGAATATCCTAAATACTACTCTACGTGAGTTACAGATTAGAGGCGGTTCTCCGAAAGTTATTCTAACAGGGTATGATACAATTCAAGCCCTCGGTGAATTACTACAATCCCAAGAAAGATTCATGGGACGAACTGAAATTATGCCAAGTCATAACGGAGTTCGCGGAGTTAAAGGTAGAGAAGTTGGTTTTAAGGTTGCTACTTATCACGATATTCCTATTATTCCTTGTAAGGATATGGGAAGTACTGGTTCTGGAAGCGGTCTATCGGATATTTTTATCCTAGATACTGACCATCTTTTCCTATGTACTCTAAAACCTACTGAATACTTTGAAGGTGGAATTGATTCTGGCGACCCATTCGGTGTCGGAAAACTAGGAAACCGTGGAATGTATAGAACGATTGCTGAATTAGTTTGTACCTATTTCAAGGGACAAGGTAAAATCACAAACCTTTCGTGAGTGTGATATAAAATGACTCATACAGTAACACTGATTAGTGACCATTTAGGTTCTGATAAACCTAGAGTTGTAGGTAATGAATATGTTGTAGATGCTAGTATTGATATTACTTCATATACTGCTAACGGAGAAACAATTACTGCCTCTAGTTTAGGTTTAAGTGAAATTTCTTGTGTAGTAGTATCTGGTATTTCAGTAGATACTATTTCTGGTGGATATGCAGTATCTATGATTAGTGCAGAAGTAGCATCTGGAGCAGCCGATGGTGGTAAATACCAAACTGGTGCAAACAGAAATGAATTTCAAATTCATGCTGCTGCTGCATCTAATACTGATAACATTGGTGAAATTAGAGTAAGAGTATGGGGATTAATTTAAGGTGATTAATATGGTTCGAGTACGATATGTAAAAGGATTTTGTCGAGTTTACGGCAGAGAATTTTATCCTAATGTTTGGACAGAAGTACCCGACGATTGGTTGCCTAGATTAAGTAACGATACAGGTTGGGAAATTGAAGGTGAAACAACAGAAGAAACTACTGAAACAGTAGAAGAAACTGTTGAAGAAACTGTTGTGGTGGAGGAAGAAGAATCTTCTGATGAAGCCCAACAGGAACCTTCTCTTTCTATGACTAAAAGTGAATTACAGTCTCTATGCGATGAACGCGGATTGGAATATTCTAAATTAGATACGAAATCAACCTTACTAGGTTTATTATCGTCTGAAGAGGAAGAATAATAACATTTATGTCTACTATCTGTAAGCCTACTTACATTAAGTTTATAAGTGGGTTTACAGGTAGTGGTAATTAAGTCGGTGGATAATATGGCAAGAACTAGAAGTATTAGATGTACTGGAAACACCAATGTAGTTAAGATTTTAAATAAATTCAATGATGCAAATAGGGGAACACATCAGAACCCTTGCACTTTTAGGGGAATTATAATCAATGTATTAAATGCAGGGTCTAACGGCCAAGGCGCATTTAAAATATATGATAACAATATCGGTACAGGTTTTACTGTTCCGGCTGCTGTTGCTTTAGCGGCAACTGCTAATACAATTACACTAAGTAGCGGAACATGGGAAGATAAAGGATTATTTATCGGTCAAAAAATTGCTACTTCAGGTGCTGATGAATCAGATAATGATATAGCATCTATGACTATTACTAATTTAACTTCAAATGTAATTACTGTTGATGAGGATTTAACAACTGATTCTTCTGATGCAGGATTAGTTATTGATAGTGCTGGCGGAGATAACGATGGTTTGATTGCTCAGTTTACAATTAATTATGGTGCTGGTGGTAATACTGGATTAACATTAGTTCATGAAGTAGACGGTATTATGTGCCATAACGGTCTAAGAATTGAATCAGCATCATGGACTAATTTAGAGGTTTTCGTCCTAGTGGGGTGAACCTTTTTTGAGCGATAAAACTAATGTTGATAGAATACAAGGTTATGATGGTCTTAGCCAAAATGACGCGTACGATGAAGCGGTAGCAATAGAGGTATTAAGTAATTTTATTTTTCCTAAAACTGCCTATACTACAACAATAGATGACGAAGTAAACCCTAGCATTATTGTAGAAAATACCACAACTATTAGTAATATAAGAGCAATAAAAAGAAACCTTTCTGGGTGGCTATTTTCTCATGATGAAGAATTAGAGCGACTAGGAGATATTAGAGGTTTTAATAGTAAATTATTTGATGAGATAAATAATAACTCATTTGAAAAATTATTAAATTTATCCATCAAAGACTACTTAGAAGGCATTGAAACATCTTCATTATCATCTTTACTGGTTAATGGAGAAGACATTGAAGTAGATGAAAGATTAAAGGGTAAAGCGTTTTTAGAAGAACTAGAGAAAAAAATAGGAGATGGACAATATCTTAATCCTAATATTACTTTAAGGGATATTAGAAATCAGACTCCAGACAGTAAATATTTTTATAAATTTGCTCCTACTGAAATAGACGACCCAATAGTACAAGAACTATTAGAAGAAATGAAAGAGGACGAAGAAACATTTGTTGAGCCTACTCCAAAAAGAGATAAATTTAAATCATTAGGTATAAACAAAGAAGAATTTATTAATAAATGGGGTTCGGTGATTAACCGTCCATCAGAAATAAAAGCATACATAGATTATACAAAAAAATATGTAGAAGATTATTTTGGTGGTAAAAAGGGATTTGAAAAATATAATCTAAATTTTGAAGAAACAGTTGGTGAATTTTTACAACAGTTACATAGGAGTATTATAGATGATAATATTCAGTTATATAGGGTTACAGAAAAAGAACTACAAGAGAACCCTTTATTTTCAGAATTAACATTAGATGATTTAATAGCAAAGGCAGTAGCAATATCAATTACTAGAAGACCACACGCAGAAGAAACGCTTATGGATTATAGATTATTATACGCTTTTACAGCAGACCCTGCCTATGATAAAGAAGTAAAAGAACCATTAGAAAAAATAAAGACTCAATTTAGACGTTTGTTAGATAATATTAGAGATTCTGAACAAGCAACAATAGAAGAACAACTAGAGGCTAGTACCGAAAAAGAACGAAAAGAATCAGCAAAATATTTTGCCGAATTACAGGAAGGTATGAGAGAAGATAAAGGTTTTCTTAATTGGAGTCCTTCGTTTGAGACAGATAAAGATGTAGATGATTTTTTACAAATGATAGAAGGTATAGAAATACATAATGCGAATGTGGAAAAATATAAATATAAAACTGATAAAGGTGAATTGAAAAAGGTTCCCGGACACAAAGAAATAGATAATATAATTTCAAGATACTTAGAAAAGGTAATCAATAAACTAAGTAGTCTATTAGGTGGTATTGAATTTCAAACAGTAGGCGTAGAGAAAAAAGAAGTAGATGATGACGAGTTTGCTATTAAAGTTATATCCGGAACTGCACCTATATCACAACAAAAATTAACCGAATTATTAGAAAAGAATAACAAAAATTTTGGAATGCTTACTGGTAATAAAAGTGAAGGGGAAGTAAAAACCGCGCTAAAAGATATTATAGCCGAAAAGGGTAAACAATCAGACATAAAAAAAATAACGATTGCACCTACCTCCGATACCTTACTTAAATTAACATTTCAGTTAAAACCAATATTATTAGATTTAACCAAAGCATCTCCTATTCCCAGTAAAGCGAAAAGCGACATTAGTAATATTAAAGTAGGTGCAAATAAGTCTACCGTTTCCTCTAGATTTGAAGTTAAAGATTATAGAGGAACAGCCTCTAAAGATGATGAAACTAAATTAACAGAACAACAAATATTTTCTGATAAGATAGATTTATCTGTAAATAGTCTAATAGACCTAGAAAATCAATTAGCAAAAATAGGAGTTTTAGCATCTAATGACCCTACGGTAATATTAGATGAATCAGATATTCCACAATTAGTAGATACATTAAATGCTATTATAGATGATGAAGAAAACTTATCTGAGATGACTGTTAATGATGAAAAATTACCCGATGTAATTTCTTCAATCGTAGAAACTTTAAGTGATGAAATAGATATAGAAATGTTAAAAGATACCATTAATAAATTACTTAGAGTTGCTAACACCGTGTTAAGTGTATATGAAAATATAGAAGAACAAGAAAATAAAAATAATGAAGATGAAGAATTTGTATCTGATGAAGAGGGTAGTGGAATACAAGGTATAACACAGAATATACCAGAATATATGTTATCGGACCTTAAGCGCGAAACTGATAAAAGTAACCCCATGTCTTTAGCCTTTATACAAAATGGTTTACAAGAGGAAGATTTACAAGAAGCAATACAAAATGATTTAGATGAAGAGATACAAGAATTAACTGAGTTAATTACATCTGCTAAGTTTCTTAAATTTGCATCTGATGAAGATGATTTACAAGCCAAATATACTCAATCTATACAAGAATTAGTTAATCAAGATGGTTTGCCTGCAAGTTCTCTTGTAAGAAATACACACAAAAATCTAAGTAGACTCCAAAGAACATTTAAGAAAAAATATAATGTTAGTCTTGATGATTATGATAGAGTATATGAATTTACAAAGAATGTTAATTTATTAGCAATAATAAGAGATTTTATATTAAGAAATACTAAATATAGTATTACGAACATTAGTGATTTAAGTGTTAATATGGATATAACTTATGTAAAAAACTATGGTAAATCAGATGATTATATTAAGGTTGATGGAGTATTAGATTATACCAGTATTAAAAAATTAGAAACTACTGTTGGTTCATATGATTTTCAACCTAGAACAATAGGAATTAAACCAGTTTCAAGAAAATTTATACCAACACAACAAAACCTAATAAGACCTAGAGGTTCTCGAAAAGGTCAAATAGAAGATAAGTTTAAAGCAAAGATATATAATGAACTTTATGTTAATATAATAGAGTTAGAAGCCCTACTAGGGGAGGCCGACCAATGATTCATAGACCATCAGATACTTCAATTAGTCAAGCAGACTATGCAAATGGTATAGGTTTCTATACAGATGTTACAAGAATTTCTAACTTACTTAGTATTCCTGAATTTGATGATTCTTCATATCCGACAGAAGGACATGTTGGGGAATTAATTAGATACGCAGAAGATTATATAGATGAATATACTAAAGATTCTTGGAGACCTATATTAGTAGAAAATGAATATCATGATTTTGATTATGATTTTTTTAGAATGTTTCGTTCTTCTTCTATGTACTATAATAAATATACAGATTATGTAGGATTTGTTAGACTAAACTCAGAAAATATTAGAAAAATAGTAAGATTGGCCGCTTGGAAAGGAAACGAGTGGGAAGAATTAGCAGGTGCTACTGCTTCTGTTACTATTTCAGATTTTAGTAATGCTACAAATATTACATTACAGTTGCCGAATAGTGGCACAACATTTACATTAACAGCAGGAACTTCTACGGCCCAATGGAATAAAAACTATGGTAATAGAACGGCTGCATACGAACTTGCTTATTTAATTAATGAGCAACTACCTGTTATGACTAGTGGATTTACTGGGTCAAGCGGTAGAAAAAGTTTAACACAAGGTTCAGATTCAATTAGTGATTTCTTTTACGCATCAGTAGAACAAGATAATAAAGTTGTTATATCTTCTAAATTATTAGGGGATGATGGTAAAAATTGCACTATTACAGTTTCAGGTTCTGGTTTATCTAAAGAAGATTTTGCAGATACGGAAGCAAGAGGTAGAGACGAAACGTGGTGGGATATTAGACATGATGGAACTATATTCTTTAGAACTAATTATCCATATAATCAAAAACACTCAGTAAGAATTACATATATTACCGGTGCAGCGGCAGTTCCAGCAGTTATTACAGAAGCAGCAACTAAGATTGTTGCTTGTGAATTAATGGCAGAAGATGATTCAACTATGTTATTAGGAGAAAATGGTGCTGCTGGTTTAGATTTATCAGTTAAATTTGATAAATATAAAGAAGAAATAGATAAGATTCTAGGTATGAAAAAGAGATTACTATACTTTTTGGACAATGATTAATATGTGGTATAATATAATTAAACAGGAGGAAAATTACTATTTACCACTTTCGGTATATGGTGATGAAATTAATGTTGCTATTAGTAATTATTCTATGGGTCTTTCCGATACATTAGATTTATTGGAAATAATTAGAAGTCCTGATGGTAAACGTAAATCAAAAAAAGCATTTGAAAAATTAGTTAGAACAATATTCTTAAAGATTTATTCAGAAATATTTAATGATATGGATATGAATACAGTAATTGAAAAAGAAAAATTTTATGATATAGTTGAATCACGACTCGATAATATTTATATAAATAAAGAACAGGTAGACCCAAGAACTGGTAAAATATATAATAAACGTATAGACCTTAGAAAATTTATTAGCACTGGCGGAATGAGGCAAAAATATGAAATTTATTATAAATATTCTAGAAGAAAACTACCCCTTCCTATAAGACAAATATTAGTACAAGAAGGTTATATTGAATCTGTTTTTGCTAGAGATTTAGCAGAAAATCAACAACCTTTTGGACCAAAGGAATCTCAAGACACCATGCAGCGTCGCGCCGCTGGTCTATACATACCATTTGAAAGGAGAGCAGATAATAGTTTTATTAAAAGACGAGATATTCCACCTATTCGATACTTAAGTGAATTAGCACCTTTTATGCAAAAATCACCAGTACCTAGGGATAGAAGTAGAACTAGAATGTAAATAGGTTGTGAATACTATGAATGATAAATTAGATACATTAATAAAGAATATACCGGATATAAAGGAAATAATTATACAACAAAATCAAGATATAGAGGATATGAGTAAAGAACTACTAGGTGTTAAAATGTCTGATACTATTGTAAATAAAGTAATAGAACAAGAATTAACTAAGGAAGTTATTAAAAGAATAATGGAGGCTTTTTAATGAGTTGGGATAAAATATTAAAAAAGAAAAAGATAGAAGTTCCTAACTTTAAAAAGGCAATTAAGATAGCAGGAGATGCGTTTTCTGTCGATACAGTTCTTAATTTTACTGAGCCAGATGAAGATGTAAGAAAATTTATTAATTTAGCAAGACAAGCATATGCTAGTTTAACTAATAATGGACAACACGCAAATAAAACATTTGAGCCTCGTTCATTTAGAGGTAGACTTAGATTTGTTATTAGTATATTATCAAATCATGGTTGGGAAGTAAAGGCACATCATAAAAATAGAATTATGGTTAAGGTGAAATAATGACGGTAGATGAAACAACTGCATTAATCACAATACTTTCTGATAATTGGGCAGCAGCCTGTACTGCTTTAGATACCACAAATGGTAATGGTTCTATATTAGATATTCATGCTGTTACTCCACAAATATTAGATATTAGAAATATGAATTCTGCTAAAAATGTTGATGCCCAAGGTAGGTCTCGCGGAGGTAATAGAATAAATATGGCTAAAATAGAAACAGGAGATAGAACTGCTGCAACACCTGAACCTATTTTTTCTAATGATTTAATTATAATATCACAAACTTCACAAACTGTAACTTATCCTACTGTTTTTTGGGATAGTAGAGATGAAGAACACTCAATGCAAATATGGATTAGAACTAGACAAGACGATAGAACTCTAACAAATGGGAATAAAGTTTCTCCTAATAGTGGAACTTTTGGAATAGATAGAATCCGAAGCCTTTATATTATAGTTAGATATATTATTGAGCAGAAGCGTAAAGGCTATATTAAGGATGGCGCGTTATACGAAGGAATAAATCATTTGATTTTAGGCGGAAGGACAGAAAGTAACGATAAACGCAATAAATTATTTGGATATAAAATAAATATTACGATGAGAAAATTGGCAAAAGCCGTAAGTTAAATGTAAGTAGGTAAATAACATGTCGTCAGATGTATGGATGGGAAGTGGTCTAACAATGACTATGGCTCCCGAATCAAAATTATTTTTAGGATATATGCCGTATGGCCCAACGTTAGGTAGAGTAAGTTCAAACAAAGCAAACTTAATTAAATATAGTTTAGGTTATGCTGTTGATGGAGCAAGTGTATTAATTGAGAATTCAGATGGTGAAGGTTCAAACGATGTAAAACATTTTACAGATTATTACCATTTAGTTCCAGATTTGTATACTGGTTGTATTGCTGAATTTTATACTAAAAGTGATGAATTAGATTCTTATGCATTAGAATTTACTGCTATGGTAGCAGGTAACGACGCTGATGCTATTTACTTTGCTGGTAACCTTGCTGATTTTCCAACACTATATGTCGATACTGATGTAGCAGTTACTTCTTCAAGAAAGAGAGGATATATTTGTTTACAACAACATGGGGCAGTAGTACCTGCGCCTATTAGTTTAGAGAAAAGAAATTCTGCTGCTACTAATACTTTCAATGCAGATAACTTACATTTAACTGTAGATTCCGGCACTGATGGAAGTGTAGAACATCTAAAAGTAGGAGATTTATTATATACTGATGACCAAGTTTTAATCGGTAAAGTTTGGGGTTTTAGTGTTGATAGTACTGCACTAACTAAGGCTAATTATCCAGAAGAACATGATGGAACCACAACAGATGATACAATTCATATTCTATCCGATACATTAGGAACATTAGCCAGTGGTTCAACCCAATCTAACGGTATTGGCACTATTACTGTTCCTGCTGATTTAACAGGTTATCTTACTGCTGGTGATTATATTTCTAATCATGCTAGTGCTAGAGCATCTGTTGAAATATTGGGGAAGGTTATTACTCTAAGTAGTGATGGTTTAACGGTCACTTACGCACAAAGCGGTTCAGCAACCGCATCTGCTAGTGATGAAATTTATTGGGGTAGAAGAGTTCCTAATGTTGTATCATCAGAAACTGCAATTCATACAGTAAGTCCAAGAGTTCTTTCAGATAACTGGTTAGGATTAGTAGATTCTGCTAGTCCTGCAACAACCGATATTACAATGGAGCAAAAAAATCTTGCATTAGGTGGTAGTAGAAACTTTACTTATCAATATAAAGGCATGGAAACTGCTGGTTCTGCATCATTAGATGTTACATTAAATCAGGGAACTTGGCTACATTATGCTTTAGGAGTAAGTTCAATTAGTTCAAGTACGCCTTCTGCACATGATGGAACAAACGCTTTCCAAGTTTCTGATTCTGTTGATAGTGCGGGACATAACGTTTATGCTGGTATTACTACTGATGCTGATGACTATAATACAACAGGTCATACAACTGCTACTAATGGTAAATTTCATAGAGTGTTAAAGGGTACACAAACTTTATGCCCACCACTATTACCATTTACGGGTGCTGGTAAAATAACTTTACCTAGTGTTAATGCTTCTACAAAACTTATCGACAATGCAATTACTTATACATTTACTGAAAGTAATGATAGTACATTACCTTCTTTTGCTTTTGAGTTAGTTGCAGAAAAAGCAGCAAATCTTGAATCATCACCGATGGTAGATAGAGGGACAACTTCAAGACAAGATGGAACTACTTTTGATACAAAAGATAACGTATATGCACAAATTCATCCGGGCGCAACAATGGAAAATTTCACTTTAACTGCCGCTGCTGATTCTGCTGCTACTGCTAATATGTCTTTTAATATTAAAAGAACTTTTGAATGCCCTACAGGGTATGTTGGTAGAGCATATGACGCAACAAATAATATAACCACTGGGGCTAATTTACCTAGAGTTCTAAATAACTTTGGACAAAATACTGGTGTTAGCACTGCTGTTAAACAAGAATTCTTAACTCCTTATTATTTCAGTGATGGTACTGTTAGTTTATTCGGTAGTGAGTTTATGAGGGTAACTAACTTTAGTTTAACTATTGATAACGGACTAACTGATAAAAGATATATTGGTCAATATAATAAACAAATTAAAAATGTTGTTACAGGTCAAAGAACTTACAGTATTGATATAACAGCATTAGTGACTGATAGAAGATTATTTGCAGAACTTAGAAATGAGACCGCATTCCGTAGTGCTATGAGTAATTCTAATGTACAATTACTATTAGAAAAATCAACTGGAGAACGCATTAAATTACAATTTGATGATTTCATGCTTTCTGTTGTTGGTTTCCCCGGACCTACTGATGAGCGAGGCCCATTAGAAGTTACATTTAGCATCATGCCTATACGAAAAGGTACAACTGTTGATGCAAAAACTTCTTGGGTAATGCAAGGATAGGCATAAGGTTTATTAAGAAACTAATGTTTGCTTATATTAAGTGATACAATATGAATCACAAGATAGCCACAGATAAAAGCAAGTTATTGGTCTCGCGCCAATCAACTGAGCATTATGTTAGAATCGCTCCCGGTAGCGACGAGTACCTGAAAGTTTGGATTAAGGAACCTACATTCCTTCAACTAGAACAAGCACAGATGAAGTTATTCGACTTCAATTCTGGTTCGCAAGAAATAAACCTAGATATGTCTGAAGTATACAGATATTTATGGGATGCTTTTGTGGAAAAGACTGAGCCTGCTCTTAGTGCTATGGACGTTTTAGGACTTAACCCTTACATCGGTAACCAACTAAAAGAGATTTTACCAAATCCTTTTACTATAATGGAGACTGATGAAGATTTAAAAGTGCCTACCGTCGAGCAATAAGAACAGGAAAAATAGATAATCCACAAATTGCATCGAGGGTAGTCATGTATACATTAGCAAAAGAACTAAATATTCCGCCACATGAGTTGGTAAACTATCCTATTAGTTTAGTTACAGACTTAATGACTATTTTTGGTGAAGTTAAATCATATGAATCAGAAATGTTAAATAAGGCAACTAAAAATACGTCAAATGCATCTCCTAATATTTCTAGTAAGGATGGTGTAAATTTTGGCTGATGAAAAATTTGATATATTTGCTGATAGGATGATAGACCTTGTAAAAGAGTTACGGGGTGAAACCACTCAATTAAATAAAGAGATGGAAGGTGCTAAAAAACAAACAAAAGGAATGCTTGATTTCTTAACAAAAACTGATAGCCGTTTCGTTAAATTTAGTAAATTAGCAACAACAGCACAAGCAGACGCTTCTCTAAAACAAAAGGCTTTTGCTCAAACATGGTTAGCAGTTAGACGTATTAGTGCTAAGGTTAGTTATGACGCATATGCTTTACAAAGTACAATAGTTGGTGCTTTCGATACTATGAAAGCAGTTAGCGATACTGCTAGACTAATTCAAGGAGTTTCTGCTGAAAAGGCAAAAGAGGAAAAAGAGGCCGAAAAAACTAAATTAGAATTAATTGAAGAACAACGTCAAGCATTAATAAAAATGAAAGACGAAAAAATGGAAGAAATAGAAGCAGCAAGAGCAGAAAGAGTAGAACAAATAAATTATTTAAAAGAGAAACAACAATATGAGGGGGGTTTAGTTTTTGATGATTATAAACTACTTGAAGCACTTGAAGCCAGAGATAGAGATACAGATGAAGAAAAAGAATTATTACAAGAATTTAATAGACTCATGGACGAACTAAATGAAGAAACAAAAGAAGAAAGAGAGAAGCAAAATAAAAGTAGACTTATAAGTACAAAATTTTATGAGGGTTATAAAAAAATATTTGCGAAAATAAGTCCAAATAAAATAGCAAAGGTTATACAAAACGTAGGTAAAATGGCAGTAAATTTTATTAGATTTGTAGCCACATTTGTCGCCGTTGCTGCTGCTTTCTATCTTTTTGCTAAACAGGTAAATCTAAAAGAAATATTACTTTCTATATGGGATGGATTACAAGCGGCGTTTGTTTTTATTAAGCAAGGAATTCTTGCCTTTATTGACGGGTTAGGTATGGTTATAACTGGAGTTGTTGGTGTATTTACTGCGATAGATAGACTTTTAGATGGAGATTTTGAAGGATTCTTAGATGCAATATTACCGGCATTAGGACAAATACTATTTGGTGTATTACTAGCAGCAGGGGGTTTAATTAGTGCTGTAATAGTTGGAGCAGTAGAATTTCTTTCTGTAATGGTAGATTCATACCTTAGTAGAATGGCAAGTACTGGTCAAGGAATACTAAGTTCAATACTTAATATAGTAATTGCTGTAACAACGATTGCTTTTGCTATTGGGTTTATTGCTTCAGGTGCTTGGTTATATACTGCTGCTACTTTCTTAGTAGGTGCAATAGCCGCAGCATTAACAAGAGGAATAATTCCTTTTGCTAACGGTGGAATAGTATCAAATAGAGGTATGCAATTAGTAGGAGAAAGAGGACCAGAATTAGTATCTTTACCTGTTGGTTCTAGAGTTCATAGTAATAGAGAATCTAGGGCTATGGGTAGTACAACAAATATTACAGTAAATGTTCAAGGTCGCATTGGGGCATCTGATGCAGAATTAAGAGATATTGCTCAAAAGATTGGACGTATGGTTAATATGGAAGTTAATAGAACAACAGCAAGTAGAACGAGGGGAGCATAATGGGGAGTAGCGGAATTATTAATGTAACTATTACTAATAGTGGCGAAGTTAGTACTGTAACTTGTGCAGGTGCTGGAACTTTAGATGATTTTAGTGTAGGTAGTTTAATTAGAATTATTGGTTCTACTAGTAATGCAGGAACTTATAGAATAGCAACAATTGATAAAGCCCCAACTGGTTCAGAATCAACTCCAATATTTACAACAGTTGAATTATTAGTCGCTGAAGGTTCTGCTTCTAGGGCTATTGTAGATTATGTTTTATACAATACAGATGCAATTTCTGATATTAGACAAACTACACAAACACATGGTATGTCCTATCATGTATTTTTAGATTTTGCTGCTAGAGAGGAAAATGATGGTCAATCCCCTCTTACAAATAGAATTGGTTTATTGGCTGAATCTTTTAATGTGCAAACAAATAAATCAAGACCAACATTTCCTGTGCCGGGAACTGCAATAGTTACTGGTGAATCTAAAACTTTATCTATTGATTTAGCAGCAGCAAGTAAAACATTTAGTATAAGTGGCGTTATTACTGACCAATTATTAGTTAGAAAATTTCCATCGAATGTAAGTAAAATGCAAGCAACAAACCCATTATCTGCATCTGGTTATCCGGGAAAAGATGGTGAAGAAGTTGCTAGAATGTTTACGGCACAAGAAATTGCACAACTATTACATTCATCTTTAGATTCTTCAATCGCACAACCTTATCAAAATATAACAAAAATGGCTGTTCTTATCCCTACAAGAGTAGGTTATGATTATAATTATCATGCTGGTGTTGACGCAAATACACCAGTAGAACACTTACCATTAATACCCTTTTCATTCAAAGCGAGGTATCAAGATAATCTAAGAACTATTACTTTAGACCAATCGCCTTTCTTTACTCCTTCTCATTCATCTTCTACTGTTTCTCACGCAATTGTTTTACAAAGTATAACTACTGATTTTGTTCCGGGTCAACCATTTATGACTTTTAGTATGAATGGAGAATTTATATTCGATACGCTTGGAACAGCAAGAGATGTATTTGACGATATAGAGGGAAGCACAACATGAATTTAATACCATACGCAGGACGACAATACGGTTTACAATTTCCTGTTATGTGTGATGGTTACGTTAGTGTAGATTATTCAGATAATATTGCTAGTGAAGGTAGAGGTATTTGGGACCACGAAGGAAGTTTTACAGTAGAAGTATTGTTTTGTCCATATGATGTAAATGGTTATGGTTCTAATTCAACCGGAACAACCACTAGTGGTTCAAGACCTTTAGATACTTTTTGTAATGGTGGTTTTGGTAATCAAACTAGTCAAAAAACTATGCCTTCTAGGGCAGCAAATATTAGCACAAATACTGATGATATTTTATACATGCCTGTCGCAAATAGACTTAATCATAGAATGTGTTTATTTTCTAGTACAAACTTTAAATTATATATTATAAATAAAACAAGTACTTCTGTTAATCAACCAGCAGAATATTATATAGAAGCACAATTAACAACTGGTTCCACTACTACAACAGTTAGAAGTGGTAAAGTTTTTAATGCGTTAGATACACATAATATGAGTCATGGTGACCCCACACTTTTTTCTTATACTAAAGGAGCAGTTAATTTATTTAAGACTAATTTTACTGGAGCGCAAAGTGTTTCTAATGATAAACTATTAGTTAGTGATGCAGATAGTAATAGATTACAAATGAGATTAGAAAACGGTCAAACTTTATTTAAATCGGATGGAACAGTCATAGGTGTTGTTGAATCTGTATCTGCTACTTCCGCTACTAATATTTTATTTGAAATGGATAGAGATGTTCATGAAACTTGTGCGAGTTCTACTGATATTTACCTTAATGCTCCAAAGGAAATTACTTATCCTTTATCTGCACATCATGTAGGAGTATCTTATCATAGCCCATCAAATACAATTAATATATTTTTTAATGGTACTAAAATTGTTAATGGTAAACATACTGATACTACTGTTTTTACATTTGGTGCTGCTGATATTACATTAGGTCAAGATAGAACTAGTACTTCTAATAAATACTCACAATTCATGGGTGAATTACACGAAGTTGCTGTTCTTAAAGGGTCTAAATCTTCTATGAATACTACAACTACATTACTTCCCCAATATAGCGAAACACTACTTTATATCGATTTTGAAGAGGCAGATATATGACTACTGGTATATACGTATTAAATGCTGGTGACGCTATTCCTACTGGTAGTATTACTAGCGGTGCTTCTAATAAAGGATTAACTGCACCTACTAACCCAACTATAATTGAGTTTGATTCAGGTGGAGCACAAACTAATGATTTAAATTGTTTTGAAATTTGGGACACAAGGGGTTCTGCTAATGCAAATACTATTAATGGTGTATCATCCTCGGCACTTAATAGAGAATATCCCATAAGCACTGATACACTAAGTCATCAAACAACTCTAAGTACAACTCCGGGATATAAAATACATTCTAATGTTACACTTTCAACTATAATATCTGGTGGTGTTTTAAAAACTGATAATGATTATTTTGTATTAGTTCATTCAGATAATGGTAATAAACATCATTTTGCTAAAATTACTGAGGTAATTAAATACGATACTATAGGGGATGGTTTTGAGTTTGAACCTAGATTAAAAGAAGATATTCCGGCAGGTACTAAGTTTGCTATATTTAGAGGGCCAGATACTACTGATGCTAGTTATAATGATTTAGTGGCGGTAGGTTACGGTTTAACAAGTACAGGTAATAAACATAATCACGTTGTAAATGTTAGTCGCCCAACATTTTATTTTTATAACGACCACATAGATAACCCAATAGATAACGAGTTAGCACATAGCACAAAATATGAAGTAGTAAAAAGTAGATATGTTAGTTCATCTACTACGGAAAATAATAATATATGTTTTTTAACTACTCCTTCTTTTGGTCCTAGATTATTAGATAAAAGCCCCTATAAACAAACTGTAAAAATTGTAGATACTGCTTATAATAATGATATATCAACTGATGCTTCTAAACCTCATTTTACTCGTTATAATAC